>OKEG01000129.1_pt1 | contig 33804 bp, 32 predicted proteins | sample 1614111 | NCBI WGS metagenome assembly OKEG01 (sample SAMN04436907, study PRJEB24849) | human gut metagenome | biome: human gut; feature: NICU; material: stool | host: Homo sapiens | place: USA: Saint Louis, MO | collected 2012-04-09 | reverse complement strand
GTGCGTCGCGGCCGTCGGATTTCAATCGCGCGTTGGCCTCGTGGACGAGGGCGTGAAGCTCCCGCTCGCCCGCGCGCTCCTGGGCGACAATGTCCCACGGATCGTCGCATTCCGCGGTCGCATACTCGGGATGGGAGCCGACGTCGAGATAGAGCCTGCCCGCGTTCGTAAGAAACACGTTCGAGGAACGCCCCCACGCGACAACCGGCCGGAACAGTTCCCTTGCTGCGGCTTCAGGTTCGAGGGCTTGCCGCCCATCGGCGGTTACAGCGAGAAGCCCAAATTCTGTCTCTAATCCGCCCACGCGCCGTTTCATAGATGCGACCTTTCCGCCCTCGCCATACTGACAGGAGTGTGCCTCTCAAACGAACGCAACTCAACTCCACGTCGAAGCAGGGCAATCTCGGCATGAATTCTGTCATCGGCGTGGGTTCGCGCAAGCTCGCGTACGCAAAAATCGATCACGGCCTCGGCTTCGCGCTCATAAAGAGCGCTGTCGAAGGCGCGTTGTGCGAGCCCATCGGAAACACCGCCGATCGCGGCGAATGTGCCGTGATCGCTCAAAGATCCATCGAAACTCAAAGAGAAAATACGATCCAACTCTGGCGCCTGCCCGACTTCCGGCAGCAAGAGCGCAATCTCCAGCGGTTTTGGTGCGGAGACGAACGCCTCGCCAATGGCGTGGGCGAGAGCGTTGGCGAGGGAGGAAGCCGAAACATCACGGCGGGAATACTGGTAGGCGCGAGTATCGGCCCACCGCACGGCCGCGAGCCTGAGCGCCTCGTACTCGTGGAACTTTCCTGCGCCGGCAAAGGCGATGTGGTCGTGTACCTCGCCAATTTTCATGAGAGACGTCGATGAATTGAGGGCGATGATGACAATGCCATCGGCGCTGCTCGCGGCGATAACCGGCAGACCACGCGACACTCCGCGACGAGAGAAGTCGGCCCGATCCTTCGTCAGCTGTTCGGGATCGACGTAAAACGGCATGCTCATGAAAGCTCCTTAGCGAGCTCAAGGATCCGATCCGCATCCACGAAGCGCGCGCCTTCAGCATCGACGTCGACAAGAACGGGAAGTGACTCGCCGCGAAGGCCCGATGTTGCCGAGTCTCGACGGGAGGCGGAGGCGAGTGCCTGAAGGGTAAGGCGATGGGCTTCTTCGCGGTCGCAGTCGAGAATGTTTCGCCGTGCATCGAGAACCGCCCGCGCGATGTCGCTGCCCGAGCCGATGGCCGCCGTCTCCTCCTCCTCGTAGGATCCTCCGGTTGCATCGAAGGTGTGCACACGCACCAAGCCCAGGCGCTCATCGAAGCCAGCGAGCAGCGGGACGGCGGCGAGGCCCTGCAGAGCAAGCTGGAGGTGCGCGCGCACGAGAATACTCAGCCTTCGAACCTTGCCTTCGTGACTAAGCGCGTGCCCTTCGATTTTCTCGACGTGCTCGAGTTCGAGGGCGAACAAGCGCGCGAACTCAATGCCGAGTCCGGCGGTGCCCGCGATACCGATGGCCGAGTGAGAATCGGCAAGGAACAATTTCATCATGTCGTCCTTGACGATCCGGTGGCCGGCGCTCGCACGTCGATCAGCGGCGAGTGTGACGGCCTTCCCACCCGTATGGCGGACGGCAATGATCGTCGTCGCCTCGGCAACAGTCACATGAGCGTTGCTTACGCCTGAAAGCTCGGGGGCCAGAAGGCCCTCCGCCTTCAAATGCGCCGAAAGCGAGGTGAGGGGGTCGCCAAGGTTGGTCACTGACCGCCCTTTTGCACGAAGGACTTCACGAAACTCTCCGCGTTGGATTCGAGCACAAGGTCGATCTCGTCGAGGAGATCGTCGCTTGAGGCGATCGACGCTTGAATCTGGCCGGAGTTCTGGTCGATAAGCGGCTCGTCATTCTCATCGCCGCCACCGGAACCGTGAATCTGCGACTGTGTCATGCTGCGACGTCCTTTCTCTTCATTCGTGTCCACGCTACATGCGCCCCGCGGCGGGGCGCGCCATCACCGCATCTCATCAGCGGCCTTCCGAAAACTTTCAAGGAGAGTCTCAATCGCCCCGCTTGGATCGACCCCGTGGGCCTCGCACCACTGTTTCGACGCGACCGTTGGATCAGCGAGACGCACGCGCATGGCCGCACCCTCGTGTCGCACCGTAACGACGTCCCACCCTGCCGAGTCAAGATCGTCGCGGTGGTGCGTGACAAGGCCGCCTCGTATGTACGCTCTGGTCGATTCGGGAGCGTGTGTCACCGCGTGCGAGATCTCGTCATCGCGCACGAGCCGGCGCACGCGCCCCGCCTTCGCAAGCTTCTCGTAGATGGATTTATCCTCGCGGACATCCGTGAACTGGAGATCGAGCGCCGCGAGCCGAGGGTCGGACCACTCCAGTCCGTGCCGCTCCCGAAACGCTTTAACGAGGGCATACTTGCCCACCCATTCGATGCGATCCGCGGCGTCCAGTGGATTACGCTCGAGCACCTCCAGAAGCTCGGTCCACAGCGCGATCGCCTCGAGGGTCTCTGCATCGGCCTCGTCTCCCTCGAGCGAATTCTTCACGGCGCTCAGGTAGGCGCGTTGAATATCCAGGGCCGACGCTTGCCTACCATCCGTGGTGGCATAGGTTTTCGCGAAGCCCAGATCATGCGAAATCTCGTGGACGGCGCTGACAGGATCGACGAGCTGAATGTCCGGAAGGAGCGACTTTCCTGTCGCGTGTTCCCGTTCCGCAAGGCTCAAAACGAGGGAAGTCATCGCGAGCTTGAGGAACGTTGAGGTCTCGAAGAGGTTCGCATCGCCAATAATGACGTGCAGCCGGCGAAATCGCGAGGAATCCGCATGGGACTCGTCGCGAGAGTTGACGATTGGCCGATTGAGTGTCGTCTCGAGCCCCACCTCGTTTTCGAAAAAGTCGGCGCGTGAGCTGATCTGAAAGCCGTCGATCTCACCGCGGGTGCCGATCCCGACGCGTCCCGCCCCCACGAGAATCTGGCGCGTCGCGAAAAAGGGGATGAGAATTTCGCAAAGGCGCTCAAAAGGGACACCCCGGTCCACGAGATAGTTCTCGTGCGTCCCGTAGCTTTGGCCCTTGCCATCGGTGTTGTTCTTGAACAGCGCGAGGGCCGGGATACCGTCGGCCTCCTCGATGCGAGCCATGGCGAGCCGAGCGATACGCTCCCCCGCCTTATCCCACACGACCGCTTCGCGGGCGGTCATGACCTCTGGCGAAGAGTATTCGGGATGGGCGTGATCGACGTAGAGTCGAGCACCGTTGGTCAGTACCGCGTTTCCGATCGCACGGCGTTCCGCAAAATGCAGGGTCGCGGCATCGTCGAGGTCGAGCGGAATATCGTCACCGACCGTGATCTCGAAATCCGCGTCGACGCTTGGAACGTGCGCATCGTGCGCTTCATGGGTGAGCTGAGTAGGGTGTGCGGCAGCGCGCTGAACTTCAAACCCACGCGCGTCACGCAAAGGGGTTTCGTCGCCGTAGTCCCAGCGAACACGGCGCTTCGGTGAGTCCTCGAGCAGGGCATAAGCCGCAACGGCATAGTGCGAGAGGCGAATTGACGCGTTCGCCCCGGAACGTTCACGCTCGGAATCAGACGTGTGAACGATGCCGAATTCCGTTTCAATGCCCATTGGGCGCCGAGTCGTCAGGGACGGAATGACCGAGCTCATGGTGCCGCAACCTCCTCGCTGCTCGCCGCGCGGCGCGGCGTCATGCGGGTAATACGCTGGCCGCGACGACCCGAAACTCGGGCCCAATCATCGGGATTTGCAGTCGAGGGAAGGTCCTCATTCTCCTTGAACTCTGTGTGGATCGCTTCGAGAAGGTGAGCGCGAGAAATCCCCCGCTCACCGTCGGAAAGCTCCGCCTTAATCGCGAGCTTCTTCGCGCGGTCCACAATGTTGCGAAGCATCGCGCCGGACATGAACTCCGCAAAATACAGCACCTCGGCTGTCCCATCCGCATACTCGAGGTCGACATAGGCCATATCGTCGTCGCGCGCGTAAATACGCTCGATAGCGCAATCCACGAGAACGTCGAGTTCTTCGGCAAGCGGGACGTCATGCGTGAGGTAGAGCCGCAGGATTTCCGCGCCCGCCTTGGGGCCAGGGCGTTCGATGCGGATCTTGACGTCGAGTCGCCCGGGCCGAACGATCGCCGGATCGATCATGTCCTCGCGGTTTGAGGCCCCGATGACGATGACGTTCTCGAGACTTTCAACTCCGTCGATCTCGGCAAGAAGCTGTGGCACAACCGTTGACTCGACATCCGAGCTCACCCCCGACCCGCGCGTGCGGAAAAGCGAGTCCATCTCGTCGAAGAACACGACGACCGGATTGCCCGAGCTTGCCTTCTCTCGGGCGCGCTCGAACACGAGCCGAATGGAGCGTTCCGTCTCGCCCACATACTTGTTGAGAATTTCCGGTCCCTTGACATTCAGGAACCACGAGCGATTCACAACCTCACTCGGATCCTGGCCGCGTTGACGTGCCGCTTTGAGGGCGAGTTCGTGCGCAACAGCCTTGGCAATCATGGTCTTTCCGCACCCGGGCGGGCCATACAGGAGCACGCCTTTTGGCGGGCGAAGACCATACTCATGAAAGAGCTCCTGATGCAGAAACGGCATCTCGATGGCGTCGCGGATTGCGTCAATCTGGTCACCAAGGCCACCGATATCGCTGTAGGACACATCCGGAATGTGCTCGAGGATGAGGTCCGCAACTTCCTTGCGTTCAAGAACCTCGAGAACGAGGGCGGATTTCGGGTCAACCATGAGGTGATCGCCCCTATTGATACGACTATCCAGAAGTTCCGGAACGACGTTCATGACGCGCTGTTCATCGGCGTGAACCTGAACGAGCACACGAGAATCCTCAAGCTGCTCTACGGCGGTCGCGACAAAACCTGTCGTCTCGTGCGTCAATGCTTCAACGGCTATGAGGTTCTCATTGAGGCGCACCTCTTGGCCTTGTGTAAGCGCTTCGACGTCAACGTCGGGGGCAACCAGTACGCGCAGCTTTCGACCATTGTGGAGGATATCGATCTGGTTGTCCTCGACTTTCGCAACGAACGTGCCGAAAGACGACGGCGGATCCGCGAGTGACTCGAGATCACTTCGCAACTGCACGATCTGTTCGCGCGCTTTCGACAGCGACTTCACGAGCTGCTCGTTACTGCGAGCAAGCTTAGACAGTTCCTCGTTCAGCTCCTGATAGGTCTTCACCGCGTCCTCCCCTGCCTAATGTCTCGGAGTGCCCGCTTCGTCTTGCGTGGCGCAACGTTGCGTTCGTGGAAGTCCTCGCTCGTCCATTCATGACTCGAGCCACCGAAACCCTCGTTTGCGGGGTCGTTGAGCTCCGCCTCATCCCGCGAACCAGGGGCCGGGCGTTGCTTGCGAAGCAGAGCCTTGCAGCCGCGAGCCGTGCGGCGGGACGTCAACAAAAACCCCGTGTGGGCGTTCATGCGGTGCTCAGGGCGCACCGCAAGGCCATCGAGATGCCACGGGCGCATCATCGTTTCCCACGCATAGGGCTCGGTGAACTCGCCGTGATCCCTAAGCGCCTCGACCGTACGAGACAGCTGCGTCACCGTCGCGACATACGCGAGAAAAACGCCGCCGTCCTCAAGCACCTCCGCCGCACTGTCCACGCACTCCCACGGCGCGAGCATATCGAGCACGACACGGTCGACGCGCTCGCCCTGCTGCGCGAGCTCATGCGCGCCGTCCTGGAAATCGCCGATGCTCAAGTCCCACCACGAGGGCACGGTGCCGAAGAAACTTTCGACATTAGCCTTCGCGACCTCGGCGAAATCCTCGCGGCGTTCGATGGAGCGCAAAGAGCCGTCGGGCCCAAGCGCCCGCAAAAGCGCAATCGTGAGCCCGCCCGAGCCCACCCCTGCCTCAAGAACGCGTGCCCCCGGGAAAATATCCCCGTACATGAGGATCTGCGCGGAATCCTTCGGGTAGATAATCGCCGCGCCGCGAGGCATCGCCATCATGTAGTCGTTGTAGAGCGGGCGCAGCGCCTGAAAGGCGACGCCAGCGCTGTTCTCGACAACCGTGCCATCGCTCTTGCCGATCAGGTCGTCATGGCGAAGGAACCCGCGGTGGGAATGGTGCACCCCGCCCTCTTTAAGCGTGATCGTGTTGAGGCGATTCTTGTGGTCGGCGAGCTGGACCTTGTCCCCCACAACGAAGGGCCCCGTACGGTCGAGGCGTGCGGTGACGGTGGGGTCGGTTTCGTGCGGCGAAGTCATGACAGTGAGTCTACGTGGCTTTTGCGCACCTCACCCGCGAGCGTTGAGCGCGCGGGCTACATCCTGCGCAAAAATCACGCTCACAAATTGACCTGCGTTGTTGCGCACGAGATAGGCGGGCGCCTCATCAGCCTGCATGGCAGCGAGAAGGTCGCTCCCCTCGGGACGCCCATCGAGCACCGTTGCCCTCACCACGGGTGAGAGCACCGCGTGAACCGGATAGTCCGCAGGCGCCTCAGCGATCGCGGCAGCTGGGGCGAGGACGACGCCGTCGGGATCGACGTAGAGCCCACCGCGTTCGAGGTAGGATCGTTCCCGCTCAACCGTTGCCGCGTTCGAAAGCACGCGGACCTCTTGCGACACGTGCGCGATGTGGAGCATATCGGCGCTCTCGAGGAAGCGCGCGTGGGCGATCGCCTGCGAGGCTCCCTGAAACAGCGATAGCGCGATCAGAATGCTCCACACCGTCCATAGCGGGGACGGTAGGTCTCCGCGCGCGGCGGAGAGCGCGAGTGGGACGACCACGACGCCGACGGCGATCACACGGCCTACCCAACCCGTGATGATCGTTGCCCGGGCAGCGTTGGTTCCACGTGCACGTAGGATCGCTTCGAGTGCCCGCCCGCCATCCATGGGCAGCCCCGGGAGGACATTGAAGATCGCGAGCGCCCAGTTGAGGGTCGAGGCAAAATGGCACGCAAGCACGACCATCGCGAGTGCTCCCGAATCGGCGTTCAGGAGCACGGGCGTCAGGGCCCGAGCGACGGCGCTCAGGATGAGGGCAAGGATGGCATTCGTGGCCGGTCCCGAAAGTGAGATGAGCATCGAGCGCGAAGGGCTCAGACGCGGTCCCTCATACGTCGTGTGCCCGCCAAACAAGGTCAGGGCGATTTCACGCACCCGAGCCCCGAAGGCACGCGCGACACACGCGTGTGCGAGCTCGTGCAAAGCAACCGAGAGCAAAAAGAGCACTGCTGCGATGGCTGCCGCGCCAATAGCAAAGGCCCCCGGCAAGTACTGGGCGAACTGCGGCTGAATCATCACCGCAAGCAACACCGCAAAAAGAATACTTCCGGCCCCGACGGAGACCTTTGGCATCGTCCGTTCCAGCTCAGCTCCCATACCCGCCTCGTTTCGACCTTGCAGCGTCGAGAACTATACTTGCACGACACGCCTAACGGCGTAGCTGAAGGAGGAATGCGTGCCCGAAAACCCCGCTCACGACGAGGTCAACCGCACAATAGCCATCGCAGCCTTCGGCGGCTGGAACGATGCAGGCACCGGCAGTAGTGAAGCCCTCACCCACCTGATGAACACGATCGGCGTCGATGAGGAACGCCCACCTCACACCATCGACGCTAATCACTACGTCGACCTCCAGATCAACCGCCCACTCCTGGCCAGGGATAGCGAAGGCCAACGCCGCGTGACCTGGCCGCACACGCACATCATTCCCCTCAAGCCCCACCGCGGCACGCGGATCCTCATCATCACCGGCCCCGAGCCCTCCTTCAACTGGACGGGCTACTGCGAAGACATCCTCACGCACGTGACATCCGCTCAGTGCACGCTTCTCGTGACACTGGGGGCCCTGCTCGCCGACACCCCGCACACGCGGCCGCTGCCAACATCGACAACGTGGGGCTCGCAAACCCCGAGGGTTGCCGACGCCGACGATTACGAGGGCCCCATCGGTATCCCCGCCATTTTGAACGACGCCGCCCACACTGCTGGCGTCGGAACCCTTTCCCTGTGGGTCCAGGTCCCGAACTACGTCGGCCAAAACCCCGCCCCCAAGGCCACCCTCGCACTCCTTACCGCACTCGATCGCGAACTTGACCTGCACATTCCCCTCGGCGAGCTTCCGGAGGATGCACGCGCGTGGGAGCGAGGTATGGACGCCATGGCCAACGAAGAAGAGGACATCAAGCAGTACGTTGAGCAACTCGAACAGATGAGGGATGCGACGGAACTGCCGGAGGCATCGGGCGATGTAATCGCTTCCGAGTTCGAGCAATTCCTTCGCAGACGCCAAGACGGCGACACGCACTAGGCGCGCCGCCGTCTTACGTCGGTTCTGGAAGCTTTACGCGCCCCCGAGCGGGGACACCACCCCGAACACGAGCAGGAGAAGAAGAACCGTACCTGCGATGAGGCGGTACCACACAAACACCGAGTACGAGTGATTCTCGATGAGGCGCATGAACCACACGATCACCGCATAGCCGAGCACGAACGCCACGAGCGTGGCGACGATGATCGCCGAAAGGCTTGGCTCCCCCGCTGCCATAGCGGCGGCACGCCCCTCGGGGCTCAAGAGGGCCGGCACCTCCTTGTACGCCTTGTACAGGCCAGACGCGAACACCGCCGGAATCGCGAGCAGGAATGCGTAACGCGCCGCGGCTTTGCGGCTGTAACCCAGGATGAGGCCCATCGTGATCGTGCCACCGGAGCGGCTCACGCCAGGGATGAGGGCGAGAGCCTGCGCGAGGCCGTAGAGGATCGCGTCTTTGAGGCTCAAGTCCTCCAGATTCTTCTCCTGCGCACCGCGTGCATCTGCATACGCGAGAAACACCGCGAAGAGGATCAGCATCGCTGCCGTGATGTACAGATTACGAAGCGCGTGGTCGATCTGCTTCTCGAACAAGAGCCCGAGAACTCCGATTGGAATCGATCCGAGGATGACAAACCACCCCATGCGGGCATCCGGATCCGAATGCGGAACCTTACCTACGAGCGACTTCGCCCACTGCGCGATGATGTGGACGATGTCCTTGAAAAAGTAGATGAGGACGGCGAGCTCAGTTCCAAGCTGCATGATTGCCGTAAATGCCGCCCCGGGATCCTGCCCTGGGTTCAGAAGTTCACCAACGACGCGCACGTGAGCGCTCGATGACACGGGAAGAAATTCGGTGAGCGCCTGGACAATGCCCAGGATCACCGCATCGAGGAAACTCAACTCAACGACTCCTTATCAGGTTGCGTGGGCATCAGATCCATGCGCGGCACGCCGGGCGATTTTGCCACAATGCGACACTACGCGGCACCTCCCCGCCTGGAAGGCACCGCGTAGTGTGTGATCGATTACGGGATCGCCGCCGGACGCTCAGTCCTCATCGTCATAGTCGTCGTCATCGTCGAGATCGAGATCGTCGAAGTCGTCGAAATCGTCGTCCTCGTCGTAGTCGTCCTCATCGTCGTCAAAGATAATGAATGGGGTCGCGACGTTGTACGCATCGAAAAGTGCGTCGTCGTAATTCTCAAAGGCGAGCGAGAGACGTTCGGTGGCAACGTCGAGCTGGTCTTCATCCTCGCCATTCGTGGCGGCGATGACATCGAAGTGGCGCTCAAGGGCGGCGATCAGTGCGGTCAGTGCGGCGCGAGGATCTTTCGTGTTCATGCAACGAAAATACCGCGAAACCCCCGCAAAAGGTAGCGGAATGCCCGGAATTTGGCGGCAATTTTTTGTGCGGCACGCAAGGTGGCAGACTCGCTCGAGGAAAGGAGCGCTCATGACAAACATTCCGGACCGATCACGCACATCGATCCTTCCTCCTCAGTGGAAGGTCTCCACCCCCTCCAGCCTGCTTCAGGCTCCGGTGGCGAAGGGACGCTCGGCGCGCGACTACGAGTTTCAGGTGCTCACGATCCCTAAGGGGACGTCGATTGGTCAGGCCCGCGAGGCCCTCACGGACGAGGCCGAGTACGGGCGCTGGGAACTTGCCCGGACGCAGAAGTTCATCGGCGGCGGGAAAAAGGTGTGGCTGCGCCGACGCATCATGCGTGTCACCGCACCGTAATGGTTGTCCACAGAATTGGTGTCCAGGCGGCGATGCCAGCTGTCATGTGGTGAACTGAGAAGCGTGATCAGTATTTTCGACTCGGCCGACACAACGGCACTCTTTGCAATCGTGGCTTTAACGCACCTCACGTTTGCGATTCCCCTGTCGTACATCGACATCCGCGAGCATCGCTTACCCAACAAACTCACGCTCGCGATCACCGGTGCAGTGACCTGTACGGCGGCGGTGACCGCCCTTATGATTCCCGCGGTCGAGAAGCGCGTGCTCGGAGCATGTGCCATGGCCGTCATTGTTGGCGCATTGGTATTTGTCTTTGCGCTCCTCTCCCCCGGGAGTATCGGAATGGGCGATGCGAAAGTCACCCCGGCCACCGTCGTACTCGCGGGGCTCGGCGGCATACCGGTCCTTCTGGGATCTTTAGCGTGGATATGCGGCACGGGGGCACTCGCAGCGCTCTGGGTGCTTGTCAGAACCAGAAGCACCAAGGCCCGTTTCGCATTCGGCCCGATCATTCTGAGCGCGCCCTACGGGGGCCTTGGACTCGCGATCCTCGGTCTTTTTTAGCGCCGCTTGATCGAAGGAAGCCAGGGCCGGCCACTGCCCTCACTATCGGACTCTCCGGCCCGAGTCAGACCCCGGTCACAACGCTCAACTCGCGTGCGAGTGAACGAAAAAAGGGACGCCCCCGTGAGGGGCGCCCCTTTCAAGAGAAGCGAATGAAACTCCGCGATGGAGATCAGGCGCGCTTGCGGAGGTAGCTCACGCCACCGCCAACTGCGGTCGCAGCGGCACCGAGCGCAGCGAGGATGCCCACCGAAGCACCGGTGCGGGCAAGACCCGAACCACTGTTCGAAGCAGCGGTCTTCTCGCCCTGCTTGTCCGTGGCGCCATCGGCTTCTTCCGAGGCGCCGTCGTTGTCACCTTCCGAGGCTTCGGAGGTGCCCGCTTCCCCGTCGGTCACCTTCTCTTCCCCGTTGTTGCCAGAGGGCATTTCGGCGTTGTTCTGCTCGTTGAGGCGGTTGTATTCCTTCTCGGCAGCGTCGAGGTAGTCGCTTTCTGCCTGAGCAGCCTCGTCGCGAGTCGGAGTGTCCCACTCCGGCATCTCGTTCTTCTTGTTGTATTCCTTCTCTGCAGCGTCGAGGTAGTCGTTTTCTGCCTGGGCAGCCTCGTCGCGAGTCGGGGTATCCCACTCAGGCTGAGTGTTCTTGTTGTATTCCTTCTCAGCGGCGTCGAGGTAGTCGTTCTCAGCGGCAGCGCCCTCGTCACCGGTCGGGGTATCCCACTCAGGCTGAGTGTTCTTGTTGTATTCCTTCTCAGCGGCATCGCTGTAGTCGTTCTCAGCAGCAGCGGCCTCTTCGCCGGTCGGGGTATCCCACTGACCAACGCACTTCTGGAGGTCTGCGGGCACGCTGATGATGCCCATTGCAGCGTATTCGAGGTCAGCCTTCTGCTCAGCCGTGAGGTCGTTGCAATCGACGGTTTCCGCGTTTGCAGCGGCACCGAAGCCGAAGGTGAGGGCGGCGGTCGCAGCGACTGCGCTCATGCGGACAATAGCTTTCATTGTTTTCTCCTAGCTAGGGAAAGGACCGGACCCGGTTGGGGCCGGATAACCAGGCTCGTGTGCGCGCCGCACGATTTGCAGACCACTAGTGCACGACCTGCGGCTCGTTACGGGGCGTAAGGCCGTAGCCGGGTGAAACGACGTTACCATAACGCTGTCTCTCCAGTTGTGGGACTAAGGTCCATCTTCCACAACAGTGTGATTAAAACGGAACTTGCGCGCTCTAATCGATGTGCGGTGCGCTTTGGAAGCATGAACTGAGCGGTGGTGCGGGCGGGGCGGGCGAAGCTCCATCCATATCGCTATGCACGGCTTCGCCCGCGGTTCCAACCGGTCGTCATTCATGCCGCAGCGTAAGTGGAGAAGGAAGGCCCCCGCCTTGCCTTCGCACCGCAGGTGCGTTAGCGCATGCCCGCTCCGCATGGTTGGAACTCGTCTCTCCGCCCCCGCGAGACGCCCATCACAATCAAAGCAGGGCCGACAGACGGCAACAAGACTTCTGCTTGAACAAGAAATAACTTTCGGTAAACATTCGCGGATGCAAAGCTCCCGAACGCGCGCTACTGGGCGTGAGTATGCGCAACAGAAAACCCTCCGTGCTGCGATTGCGCACGGAGGGTTTCTCCACGGTGTCCGAGGGGGGACTTGAACCCCCACGCCCTTAAGCGGGCACTAGCACCTCAAGCTAGCGCGTCTACCTATTCCGCCACCCGGACCGGGTTTTTGTCGCTTCTTCGTTTGCGACTCAATGAGATTACCACCGTGCGCACGTCGGAGGAAATTCAGAGCTCGTTTTTTGCGGATTCGTGAACGGAATCACGCGCCGACGGAGGTTCGGGTAAGAATGAGCGACGTGAGAGACTCGAACCTATGCCCCACATCATGTTTTTTGAACCTCTCATCCCCGGTAACACCGGCAACGCCATCAGGCTCTCCGCCGTGACGGGGGCGCCGCTTCACCTCATCAAACCGCTCGGCTTCAACTTTGACGACGCGCACTTGCGTCGCGCGGGCCTCGACTACCACGATCTCGCGGTCATGACAGTTCACGAGAGCTTCGACGATGCCCTCGCCGCCCTCCCGGATTCACGCGTATTCGCCTTCACGGGACATACAGATGCGCATTTCCACGACGTCACCTACCGCGAAAGCGATGTTCTCCTCTTTGGGAGGGAGGACACAGGTCTTCCCGAGTGGGTTCTGCAGCACCCCCGCATCACAAAGTGCGTACGTATTCCTATGCTCGAAGGGCGTCGCTCGCTGAACCTCGCTAATTCCGCCTCGATCGCCGTATATGAGGCGTGGCGTCAGCTTGGCTACTCCGGAGCGCTCTAGATCCCGACTCCGAATACTGCTTCGTACATCCCTTCGGCGGGAGCAGCCTCAACGCCGCACATAAGTTCGACCTGCCGGGCGGCCTGATGCGCGAGCATGTGCGCGCCGGTCGCGAATGCCGGGACGGTCGCGCAATCCATGCGGTCGGCGAGAGCCATGCGAACTCGCGCGAGCGGGGTGGGGTCCGGAAAGTACAGCGCATCGAAAAAGGCCGACGGCACTCGCGCTACCTCGTCCAGGTGAGCAAGGACGCTGTTGGCAACTGTTTTGGCCCCCTCGAGTGCGAGCGCGCTCGCGACGATGTCGGCATCAAAGCTTCGTGCGGGATGATCCCAGTCCCCCACGCGCACGTGAGCGCCTCGGCTCGTGAGAAGTGATTCGAGGGCGGTGAGTTTCTGGCGTGAGCGCGCGAGAAGAGTAAAACGCTTGCACCCTGCTTCATGCAGGGCCACGGCGAGTGAGAGGGCGGTTGCGCCCGATCCAAGAAGAGTCGCACTTTCGATCCCCGAGATTCCCGCAGAATCGAGCGCCCCCTGGATTCCCGCGACATCGGTGTTGAAGGCGACGTATCGCCGCTTGCGGCCCGAGCCGATCGGGAGCAGAGTATTCGCGATCTGGAGCTCAGAGTGGGTACCGTGAGCCACGGCGAGCTCGTGTGCATGAGCCTTGTGAGGCATCGTCACGCTCACGCCGTCGTAGAGCGGGAGTATGTTGCGTGCGAAACGCGCAAATTCTCCGCGTGGCACGTGAACCCGCTCGTAGCTCGCGTGCTCGATCCCGAGCGCGCGATAGGCCGCCTCATGCAGTTCGGGCGAGCGCGAGTGCGCGATCGGATCCCCGATCACGGCAAACCTCAGTCGATGACCGCTTACTTTTTCTTCGCCCATTCGCGCCACTGCGCCACATTCTTGTCGTGCTCTGCCTTAGTGGCCGCGAACTTCGTCTCCCCGGTATCCGTATTGACGGTCACCCAGTAGAGCCAGGGCCCTTCTGGCGGATTCTTCACGGCATCGAGGGTGGCATCGCCGGGATTGGAGATAGGGCCGATGGGAAGCCCAGGGTGCTTGTACGTGTTGTAAGGCGAGTCAGTCGCCCGCTGCTCCGGTGTCGTGGAGATCGTTTCGCTCTTGCTGAAATAGGCGACCGTCGAATCCAGTTGGAGATTCATGGGCTTACCGCCCGCCTCGCCAACGCCGGCAAGACGATTGTCGATCGTCCGCACGACCTTCCCGTAGTCCTCGGGATTGCGTGCTTCCTTCTCCACGATCGAGGCAATCGTGAGGGTCTCGTGCCACTTGTCCTCGGGAATCCCCTTCTTCTTGAGCCTCGTGGTCATACGGGAGACCATCGTGTCGAGAATATCGGCGGCTGAATCGTCTTCGTGAAAATCGTAGGTACCGGGCCACAGGTACCCTTCGATTGACTTCGCTGGGTTCTTCGGCACGCCGCGTGCCTCATAATCAGCTCCGGCCTTTTCAAACTCTTTGACGGGGATGCCCGTTGCCTTGCTCAACCGTTCGTACATCTTTCGAGTGGTCTGTCCCTCAGGGATAGTCACGCGAATCCCCACGCGGCTCGAAGGATCGAGCAGCAGGCTTAGCGCTGATGCTCCGCTCATCTGTTTACGCAGCTTGTAGGTGCCGGGCGTAATGTTCGGGGCATCCTGGCTCGCCGCAAAGGCGTTGACGAACGGGCCCTTCGTTTTGATCACGCCAGCGTCGACGAGAGTTGCCGCGATGTCCGAGCCACTGTCGCCATCCTTCACGACAATCTCGACCTCGCCGGATCCCTCGCCCTCGTAGTCTTTCGCTGAGCTTGACACATCCACGTTGGTGGAAATCCAGGAGTAGCCGAAGTATCCGCCGCCCACGAGCGCTCCGAGGACGACCAGCACCAGCACAGCGGGCAAGAACCGCTTCAACAGGCTCGGCTTCGGGCTCCGACGCTTTCCACGCCCCGATCGAGTCTCATGATGACCCGACGAACCCAGCAGGTCCTCAAGGGAAGAATCTGGCACGAATACTCCTTACTGGGGATCGCTGTGGCTCCACGGCTCTCCAGCCGCAGCTCCACGCGCGCGTTCGAAATCAAGAGCAGTCTGAAGAATCATGACTGCAGCGACCTGGTCTATCACCGGTCGGTGTGTGCGATGTCGGCGCCCCGAATCGCTCAGTGCACGGTGAGCACTCACGGTGCTCATGCGTTCGTCTACAAGGTACACGTCGTACTCGGGTTCCGACTCAATCGGTTCGAGTTCCGCGAGTTCGGCGATGAACGCTTGAGCTTTCTCAACTGCCGTGCCGCATTCGCCGCTCAGCAAGCGAGGCTTGCCGACATACAGTCGCTCGGCGCCAAGTTCGGCGATGAGAGCCTGGAGCTTTGGTGCGGCTTCCTCGCGCGGGAACGTGTCGACTGGCGTCGCGAGGATGCCGTCGGCGTCACTGCGGGCGACACCGACGCGGGCATCGCCCACGTCGACGCCGATCCGCACAAATCGCCGAGGCATCATACGCGGGCGCGAAGGGCTGCGGTAATCGTCTCTAGCGCAACGGGCACGAGCGACGGCTCGCCGCCACCGCCCTGAGCGAGGTCGTCCTTGCCGCCCCCTCGACCGTTCATCGCTGCGGCAGCGTCGCGCAAGAGCGCCCCGGCCTTGATGCCAGCCTCGCGCGCCGCGGCATTGGTGGCGACAACGAGCGCTGCGCGAGAATCGGACTCCCCTGCGAGTGCCACCACGCTGGGCTCTGATTCTCCAAGGCGCGCCCTCAAATCTGTCGCGAGAGTACGCAAGTCCCCCGCTGCCACTCCCTCGCCAGCGTCATGGGCGATCACGCGCACGCCGCCGACGGGAGCGGCGGACTCCACGAGCTTGCCTGCCTCGGCCTGCAGCTGCTGACCTCGCATCTGCTGAAGATTTTTCTCCATCTCCTTCACACGCTTCGTAAGCGCCTGCACACGCCCCGGAATGTCGTCCGTAGACACTTTCAAAATCTCCGCGAGCTGCGAGACAAGTGCGTGCTCTTTCGAATGGAACTTATAGGCACTTTCGCCAACGAGCGCGTCAACGCGACGGACGCCCGAACCGATCGAAGCCTCCGAAACGAGCTGGACTGAGCCGAGGCTGCCGGTGACGGGCACGTGCGTGCCGCCGCACAGCTCGCGCGACCAGTCGCCACCGATCGACACGACGCGCACGATGTCGCCGTATTTCTCACCGAACAATGCCTGAGCGCCGAGCGCTTTCGCCTCGTCGATCGGCATCTGCGCGTCTGTCACCTCGAGGTTCTGCTGCAGCATCTGGTTGACCTTGCCCTCGACCTGCGCGAGGGAGCTCTGCGGAACGGCCTGGCCGTAGCGGAAATCAAAGCGCATGCGGCCCGGCGAATTCTCGGAACCGGCCTGGGTCGCGCCTTCGCCAAGTTCTTCGCGCAGCGCCTGGTGCACCATGTGCGTTGCCGTATGGGCACGGGCAATGGCGCCGCGACGCTCTGTGTCAATGCGTGCGATCGCAGACTCGCCGGTACGGGCAGCCCCTTCGATGAGGCGACCACGGTGGACAGAAAGCCCCTTGACGGGCGCCTGGACGTCGTCAACCTCGATGATGCCGCCGCCGGCAAGACTGATCGTGCCCTGGTCGGCGAGCTGACCGCCCATCTCTGCATAGAACGGCGTGTCTGCAAGGACGATTTCCACGTCGGCGGGGGCACTGACGGTTTCTGCGAGGGCGCCGTTGACAAGGATCGAGCCGACTGTCGTCGAGACCGTGTCGTCCGTGTACCCCACGAAGCGTGTGAGGCCGTTGGTGTTCACGATGTCATTGAACAGTGCTGTATCGGTATGCCCTGCCTTCTTGGCCTGGGCATCGGCGCGGGCGCGCTCTCGCTGCTCCTGCATCGCTGCCCGGAAGCCAGCCTCATCAACGCGCAGACCTGCCTCTGCAGCCATTTCCAGGGTGAGGTCGATCGGGAAGCCGTACGTGTCGTGGAGCGTGAAGGCATCATCCCCCGCGAGCAGATCCGATCCGCTCTTCTTGAGGTTCGCGCTCATACCCTCGAAAATCTGCGTGCCGTTGGAGAGCGTGCGACGGAAGGCATCCTCTTCCGTGTACAGAACCTCTTCGATCTTCGCGAACTTCTCCTCGAGAACGGGATACGACGCCACCATGGCGTTCTTCGAGACTGGCAGCAGCTCCGGCAGCGCCTGCTTATCAAACCCAAGTAGACGCATCGAGCGCACCGCGCGTCGAATAAGTCGGCGCATCACGTAACCGCGCCCCTCATTACCTGGGCGCACGCCATCCGACGCAAGCATCATGGCGCTGCGAACGTGGTCGGCAACGACGCGCATGCGCACATCCGATTGCTCGTCGCCCGTCCCGTACCGAAGCCCCGTCAACTCCTCCGCGCGCGCGATGACGGGGAAGACCTGATCGGTCTCATACATGTTGTTCTTGCCCTGCAAAAGATAGGCGAGACGCTCAACGCCGAGACCGGTATCGATCGCCTTGCGGTCGAGTTCACCGATCAGCGGGTAATCCTTCCCGCTGCCCTCGCCTCGCATGTACTGGTCAAAGACAAGGTTCCAGATCTCGAGGTAGCGATCGCCGCCCGGGTCGACGCTTCCTCCTTCGGCCTCGGGGCCGAACTCGGGGCCACGATCGTAATGCCATTCAGCACATGGGCCGGCCGGACCAGGCTGGCCGGTCGACCAGAAGTTTTCTTCCTTCGGAAGGCGCACAATGTGGCGAGAATCGATGCCGATCACGCGCGTGAGGTGGTCGTAGGCTTCCTGATCGTTCTCCCACAGGGTGATCCACAGCCGATCGCCCTCCAGTCCGTACCCGCCTTCACCCACACTCGTCGTGAGAAGCTCCCACGCGAAGTCGATCGCGCCTTCCTTGAAGTAATCCCCAAAGCTGAAGTTGCCGGCCATCTGGAAGAACGTGCCGTGACGCGTGGTCTTGCCGACATTGTCGATGTCGTTCGTTCGGATGCACTTTTGGACGCTCGCCGCACGTGGCCACGGAGCCGTATCCGTGCCAACAATGTAGGGAATGAACGGCACCATGCCGGCAACCGTGAAAAGGATCGAAGGATCAGAGGAGACGAGCGAGTCGCTCGGGACAATCTCGTGGTCCTTGCTCTTGAAGAATTCGAGCCACCGGCGTGAAACCTCGGCTGTCTGCATGGGTTCTTCCTTCCCTAAGCCCTCACGGGCGTGGACTGGGCTGGGCCTTTAACGAAAAGCGGCCCCGACCAAGTGTACGTTCTCGTACTGGTCGGAGCCGCATGAAGTGAAGGCCGTGAGGCCTCCTCCATAAAGAAATCAGCGAGCGTAGTACTCGACGACGAGCGCGACGTCGCAGGTCACGGGGACCTCGGAGCGCTTCGGGCGAGCAACGAGCTGAGCCTTGAGTTCCTCGAGCTGCACCGAGAGGTACGAAGGAACCGACGCCTGAACGTCGGAGTTCGAACCCTCAGCGGCGTCCGCGAAAGCCTCGAGAGTCTGCGACTTCGGCTTGACCTGGATGGTCTGGCCCGGCTTCACACGGTACGAGGGGATGTTCACGATCTCGCCGTCCACGAGGATGTGGCGGTGCGAGACGAACTGACGAGCCTGAAGGATCGTGCGAGCGAAGCCCGCGCGAAGAACAAGGGCGTCGAGACGAGTTTCGAGAAGCTCGATCATCGACTCACCGGTCAGACCCGGGAGCTTCTTGGCCTCGAAGTAGGCGCGGTGGAGCTGCTTCTCACGAAGCTGGTACTGAGCGCGAAGGCGCTGCTTCTCGGTCAGACGAACCGCGTAGTCCGAGTTCGAACGGCGGCCACGACCATGCTGGCCCGGCGGGTAGGGGCGCTTCTCGAAGTACTTGACGGCCTTCGGGGTAAGCGCAAGACCGAGCGCACGCGAAAGGCGTGCGGTACGACGTGCTTTGGTGACACTGGTCACGTAAGTTACCTCAATTTCGATGCGATGAATCCATTTGGCAGCCGCGGATTCAGCGCAAAACTTTACCGTGCCGAGTGCCGAGCCTCAAGCGTTTCAGAGGCTTGGGAGACACAAGCCTCTGTGGGATCGCTCACCGCGCGTCAACCGTCGGACCCCTGCACCCCACCCGCGCCGCGCGTGAGCGAACGCAAAATCGCAAGTGAGCTCTTCACGCGCGCTTCAAAACCGCGATCCGTTGGTTCGTAATAGTTAACGCCGACGAGGTCGTCGGGGGCGTATTGCTGACGTGCCACTCCCCGCGGCTCGTCGTGCGCGTACACGTAGCCAACGCCGTGGCCAAGCTTTTCGGCGCCCTTGTAATGCCCATCGCGAAGATGTGCGGGAACCGAACGCCCTTTTCCTTCGCGCACATCGGCGATCGCTCGATTGATTCCCGCGTAACTCGCATTGGACTTTGGGGCCGTTGCGATGTGCACGACCGCTTGGGCGAGCGGGATCCGCCCCTCGGGCATCCCAATCATTTGGACTGCCTGCATTGCGGCCACGGCAACTTGAAGCGCGGTCGGGTCGGCCATGCCGACCTCCTCACTCGCTGCGATCACGATTCGCCGCGCGATGAACCGCGGGTCTTCGCCCGACTCAATCATGCGGGCCAGATAGTGCAGGGCCGCATCCGGATCGCTTCCCCGCATCGACTTAATGAACGCGCTGATGACGTCGTAGTGCTGATCGCCCTCGCGATCGTAGGTCAACATCGAACGGTTGATCGCGTGGGCGAGGATGTCGCCCGTGATCCGCTTCTCTGGGGTCTTCAGTGCTGAAGCAGCGGCAGCCTCGAGCGCTGTGAGGGCCTTGCGGGCATCGCCTCCGCTGAGACGCACGAGCGCCTCGCGGGCATCGCTCTCAAGTTCGACCGAACCGCCGAGCCCCCGCTCCTCGGCGAGCGCTCTCGTCAGCAGTACATCAATCTCCTCTCCACCGAGCGAATCGAGGGTGAGCACAATCGAGCGCGAGATCAGCGGGGTGATGATTGAAAAGTAGGGGTTCTCGGTCGTCGCGGCGATCAGGGTCACCCACCGGTTCTCAACCGACGGCAAGAGCGCATCTTGCTGCGACTTATTAAACCGATGCACCTCATCGACGAAGAGAATCGTTTCGCGACCGGTCGTGCGCAGGCGCGAGCGCGCCGCATCAACGACGGCACGGATATCTTTGACTCCCGCAAGCACGGCTGAAACCTCGACGAACTCGCGATCGCCCTCTCGCGCGACGGCGTAAGCGATCGTCGTTTTGCCCGTTCCGGGTGGGCCCCACAAGATGATTGAGCTCGGGGCCGTATGCGAATCGTCCTCCCCCACGAGACGAAATAGGGGCGAGCCGTCGGCAAGAGCGTTCTTTTGACCGACGATTTCCCCGAGCGAACGCGGTCTCATACGGGCTGCTAGCGGCGCGCGGTGATCGACGTTGCGGTCCGCGAGAGTCTTTGGGGCCTGCACACCTGGCTTGAGGGAAAAAAGATCGTCGTCCACACGTCTAGCGTAGCGAGGGCGTGCGAGATTCGCGCCGCCGAGCAACGATGATCGAGATCCCCGCGACAAGGGGCAACACGAGAGGGACATACCCATATCCCTCGCCGAAGTGCGACCAGACCGTCGCCTTCGGGAACCATTCGGGCTGGGCGAAACTCAAAGCGCCCACGCCGACAACGCCGACGAGTTCGACGCCGACGAGAATGAGGATCGCTCGCCAGTGGGGAGCCTTCCGAATCAGCAAGACCGCGATCGCGACGTACGTAAGCGCAGCGACAATGCTGAGGGAAAAGGCGAGCGGTGCCTCGGAAAAATCGCGAATCGACTGCACGAGTGCGCGCGCCGTCGCCGATACGGCAAACACGCCGTAAACCACGAACAGGGCCATGCGGAAGCCGCGTGGATTCTCCTGCGTTATCGACGATTTCGTGGAACCGGCGGGCGTCATTTCGCGAACCCCGCGGGCCAGATCTGGGGTAGCCGGTAGGCGAGGAAGACGCATGTGAGCGCGATGGCGGCAATGGCGAACGAGCCCCACTTGGTACGTTCGAGGAACGAGATGTACACGCCCGCGATCGGCAGTGCGATTGCGGTGGCAACATAGCCCCAGAAAATCACGGCATCGCCAGGGCTCACCGGAGCGAGCAACCACGCAAGAGCTCCGATGAGCCACACGAGCGCTAGGGCGAGCGAGGCCCCCATGAGCAACAGGTCTGCTGCAAGGTCCTTGATGACATAGACCGCGCCGAGAACGGCTACGAGAGCCGCAACAACGTACAGGGCGATCAGCATTTGCCCACTCCCACCTCAAACTCGAGTGACTCCCCTACGATAAGCACATGGCACATATAACTCTGAGCATCAGCAACGTTGACTCGATCACGACGGACGTCCTCGTGGTCCCCCTCCTTAAGGGTGCAAAGGATGCACCGGCAAGCCCGGTTGGGCTTTCATCGCTCGAAGAATCCTTCACTGCCGTCAAGGCCAGTGGCGCCAAGGGAGCGCTCACGACGATCCCGGCGCCCGCTGCCTACCGCGCTCACGCAATCGTCGGCGTTGGCCTCGGCGCCGAGGCACTTGAAGATGTCACGTGCGAAGACATCCGCTACGCCTTTGGTTCCGCTTCGCGAACCCTCACCGGCCACACAAGCATCGCCCTTGCCTTCCCGGCCGCCTCCGAGGCACACATCGCTGCGGCTCTCGAAGGTGCAGCTCTCGGCGCCTACGCCTACGGCGAATACAAGAGTGACCTCAAGGACGACCAAAAGCCCGTTGAGGAGATCGTTCTCGCCGTCGCCGATAAGAAGGAACTCAAGGCCCTCGAAGGCGCGGCGAATCGCGCTGAAAAGATTGCCGAAGGCGTTCACCTCGTTCGCGACCTGGTCAACACCCCGCCGAATCTTCTGTACCCCGAGTCTTTCGCGAAGCGTGCAAAGGAGCTCACGAAGAAGCTCCCAGTGACGATCGAGGTCCTCGATGAGAAGGCACTTGCCGACGGCGGCTACGGCGGCATCGTGGGCGTGGGCCAGGGTTCGACTCGCCCACCACGTCTTGTGAAGCTCTCGTACGCACCCAAGCGCGCCAAGCGCCACGTCGCCTTTGTCGGCAAGGGCATCACGTTCGATTCGGGCGGCATTTCCCTCAAGCCCGGCGCCGGCATGGATGAGATGACGATGGACATGGGCGGTGCCGCAACCGTTCTGGCCGCGACCGTCACCGCAGCCGCGCTCGAACTCAACGTCAACGTCACGACGTTCCTCGCGCTCGCCGAGAACCTCCCCGGTGGCGGAGCGCAGCGCCCCGGCGACGTCGTCACGATGCGTAACGGCAAGACCGTCGAAGTACTCAACACCGACGCCGAGGGCCGCATGGTCATGGCAGACGCCCTCGTGGACGCCGCCGCTCTCGAACCGGATCTCCTCATCGACGTTGCGACGCTTACGGGTGCCGCCATCGTCGCGCTTGGCAACCGCACCGCCGGCGTCATGGGCACCGACGATGCTCGCGACGAGGTATGGGAAGCATCGAAGGCGGTTGGCGAACCCATGTGGCCGCTCCCGTTCCCCGAAGAGCTGCGCGAAGGCCTCAACGGCCGTGTTGCCGACCTCAGCAACATCGGCGAGCGCCCCGGTGGCGCCCTCAGTGCGGGCATCTTCCTCAAGGAGTTCGTCGGCGAGACCAAGTGGGCGCACGTCGACATTGCCGGGCCTGCCTTCACCCAGAAAGCATTTGGGTACTCGAATGTGGGCGGAACCGGCATGAGCATGCGCACTCTCGTTGAGGTTATTGAGCGCGAAGCCGCCAAGTAAAACGTTGCGCGATTCACGCGCAGCAATCGTCGGAAAGCCCCCGCTTTTGCCCCGCAGCCGCGGGCGAAGTTGGGGGCTTTCCCACACTCTGGCCCCGCTCACGGCCGACCCACGGCGACATCCAGGGGCGTGTCTTACGATAATGGGCGTGCATGCCGCACCGGCTGGCTTAGCGTTCGAGGCCGGGACTTTCGGCGACATGCCCCCAATCCTCAACAGTTAGGGAGCTGAACGTGGCGGATACCTCCACAGACCAGAAGTTCGACATCGTGATTCTGGGAGGTGGCAGCGGCGGCTACGCGGCCGCGCTGCGCGCCACCCAGCTTGGAAAGAGCGTCGCCCTCGTCGAAAAAGACAAGCTCGGCGGCACGTGCCTGCACCGCGGTTGCGTGCCCACCAAGGCCCTGCTTCACGTAGGCGAGATTGCCGATACGCCGGCAGAAGCTAAGGCCGTGGGCATCGAGATGACTGCCTCCGCGGTCAACACCGAAAAGATGCTCGACTTCAAGAACAAGGTCATCGGCCGCCTCTACAAGGGCCTTCAGGGCCTCGTGGGCGCCTCCGGCGCGACCCTCGTGAACGGTTTCGGTCGCCTCACTGGCCCGAACACGATCGAAGTTGAAGCCGAGGACGGCTCAAAGCAGACCCTCACCGGTGACAACATCATCCTCGCCTCCGGCTCCTTCTCGAAGACACTCCCGGGACTCGAGCTCGGTGGCCGCATCATCGACTCCGAGGTTGCGCTTCAGCTCCCCGAGGTCCCGAAGAACCCCATCATCCTCGGCGGCGGCGTGATCGGCGTCGAGTTCGCGTCGGTATGGAAGTCGCTCGGCGCTGAATCGGTCACGATCATCGAGGGCCTGCCGCACCTCGTTGCAAACGAAGACGAGGCCATCTCGAAGAACCTCGAGCGCGCCTTCAAGAAGCGCAAGATCGCGTACTCGCTCGGCGTCTTCTTCGAAAAGGCCGAACAGACTGAGACCGGTGTCAAGGTCACGCTCGCCAACGGCAAGACCTACGAGGGTGACTACCTTCTCGTCGCCGTGGGCCGCGGCCCGCAGACGAAGGGCCTCGGCTACGAAGAGCAGGGGATCGAGATGGACCGAGGCTTCGTGCTCGCGAACAAAGAGACCCTTGAAACGAACGTTCCCGGCATCTACGCCGTCGGCGACATCGTGCCTGGTCTTCAGCTCGCTCACCGCGGCTTCCAGCAGGGCATTTTCGTGGCCGAGCAGATCGCTGGCCTCAATCCCCAGCCGATCGACGAATCCGGTATCCCGCGCGTGACCTACTGTGAGCCGAACATCGGTTCCGTTGGTCTCACCGAGAAGCAGGCCAAGGAGAAGTTCGGCGAGGATAATGTCGCGACATACGACTACAACCTCGGCGGCAATGGTAAGTCGCAGATTCTCGGTACGCAGGGCTTCATCAAGCTCGTGCGCGAAAAGGACGGCCCGATTGTCGGTGTCCATATGATCGGCGCGCGCTTGTCCGAGCAGATCGGCGAAGCGCAGCTCATCGTCAACTGGGAGGCGGAGCCCGAGGATGTTGCTTCGCTCATCCACGCCCACCCCACTCAGAACGAGGCGATGGGCGAGGCCGCACTCGCTCTCGCTGGCAAGCCGCTTCACGCCCACGCCTGATCACGAGGAGAAACGAACATGTCTGAAATCGTTAAGATGCCCGCGCTCGGTGAATCCGTCACCGAGGGCACCGTTGTCCGCTGGCTCAAGGAAGTCGGCGAGGAGATCGCCGTCGATGAGCCCCTCCTTGAGGTGTCCACCGACAAGGTCGACACCGAGGTTCCCTCACCCGTTGCGGGTGTCCTCGAGAAGATCCTCGTGAACGAAGATGAGGATGCGGAAGTCGGCGCTGATCTCGCCGTTGTGGGCGATGGCTCCGGTGCTGAAGCGCCTAGCGATGGCGACAACCTCGCCTCGGACCAGACGGTGGCTCCGTCGACCGCTGAGGAGACTCCCGCCGGCGAGAGCGAGCGCCCTGCTGAAGCAGCGAAAGCCGCGGGTGCGGCCGACGGGCAGGAAGTCACGATGCCCGCACTCGGTGAGTCCGTTGATTCGGGCACCGTGGTGCGCTGGCTCAAGGAAGTGGGCGACGAGGTTGAAGCCGATGAGCCACTCCTTGAGGTGTCCACCGACAAGGTCGACACCGAGGTGCCCTCCCCCATTGCCGGCACGCTCCAGAAGATCCTCGTGCAGGAAGATGAGGAGGCAGAGGTCGGCGCGGCGATTGCCGTGATCGGTTCGGGTGCACCGTCCGACGCTTCCCCGGCTCCGGCCGCCCCTGCGGCTTCGAGCGATGCGCCGGCCCCCAAGGCCGAAGAGAGCAGCGCCCCAGCGGCGAGCGCCTCGCAGACGGTTTCCTCCAGCAACAACTCCCAGGCGTATGTCACGCCGATCGTGCGTAAGCTCGCTGCCGACAACGGCATCGATCTCGCTTCGGTGAAGGGCTCGGGGATCGGTGGACGCATCCGCAAGCAGGATGTGCAGGATGCGATCGACGCGAAGGCAAAGGCCGAGGCTCCCGCGCCGGCTGCCGCCGCGGCCCCCTCGAAGAAGGAAGCGCCCAAGGTCGAGGTTTCCCCGCTTCGCGGAACCGAGGAGAAGATGAGCCGCCTGCGCAAGATTGTGGCGTCGCGCATGGTGGAGTCGCTCCAGACTCAGGCACAGCTCACGACCGCCGTCGAGGTCGACATGACGCGCATCGCTGCCCTGCGTGCTCGCGCAAAGAACGACTTCCTCGCGCGTGAGGGTGCGAAGCTCACGTTCCTCCCGTTCATCATGCAGGCGGCTGTCGAGGCCCTCAAGGCGCACCCGAAGCTCAACGCGGAGATCGCGGGCGACATGATCAAGTACCACGGCGTCGAGAACATCGGCATGGCCGCGGACACCGAACGCGGACTCGTCGTGCCGGTGATCAAGAACGCCGGGGATCTCAACCTCGCCGGCCTCGCTCGCCAGATCGGCGAGCTCGGTGCGAAGGCGAAGGGCAACAAGCTCACGCCGGACGACCTGCAGGGTGCGACGTTCACGATCACCAACACCGGTTCGGGCGGCGCTCTGTTCGACACGCCGATCGTTCCGAACCCGCAGGTGGGTATTCTCGGCTGCGGCACGATCGTGAAGCGCCCGGCTGTCGTGAAGGATGCGGACGGTAACGAGACGATCGGGATCCGCTCGATGATGTACCTGTTCCTCAGCTACGATCACCGCCTCGTGGATGGCGGCGACGCTGCTCGATTCCTCTCGACGATGAAGAAGCGGCTTGAGGACGGCGCGTTCGAGGGAGACCTCGGCCTCTAAGCCTGACACGCTGAATGTGCCCGGGCCATACTTTCGCAAGAAAGTATGGCCCGGGCTTTCACGTAAAGCGCCGCTGGCCGTCGCTCACGGGCACTGTCGAGGAAATACGCCATGCACCGCGCACACGCTTAAGCTGCACGTCCAGCTCATAGGGCTCGCTTTCGGACAGTTCGCGAGACTCCCCTGCACCCATGATGCGGGCGCCCGAGTCGATCACACGAACACGCACACGGGCGCTGTTATCGCGACACTCAAGTATCCGGGCGTTGAGGATGCGAATGTCTCCACCATCGACGTGTGCGTGTGCGATGGCTGCGCGAAGTTTCTCATCGTCCGCTTCCGCCTCGCTTCCGGGAGCGGCAGAGGTGTTTTCGCTCGTCGCACCCACGAGGTAGCGGTGGCGCGCGGCGGCGAGAGCCGTGATGACGCTAGCGGGATCCTCCATTACCGCGTGTTGTGAGGCCGCCGTTGCCGAAGATTGGGGCGCCGTCGCCGGCGCGGTAGCCCCTACAAGTAAGGCGCATGCAACAACGGCGATCGCTCCGAGCCCGAAGGACAGCCGTCGAAAGTTCCGGCCGCTTCGCCGCGAATGCCCGTCTTGGTGTCGAGAGCGCGGCGCGACCCTTGTAGCGCGATCCGCACGCGCGGCCTCGGAACGCGTTGGCAAAGTAGCCCGCTCTTGTGGGTGTGAGGAGGTAGCTTCGGTCACGCCCCCGGCCCGACGATGGGCGTATCGGTAGGTTCCACCTCCGCTTGTGAGCCTCTCGCGCCACTGCTCATCATGTCGTTTGCTCACGGGCGTAAGGTCCGTCACGCGTGAAAAATCCGTGACAACGACGCGCCCGTTTGGCGAAAGTTCAAGTCCCCGGACGCCCTGGAGACCCAAGGCCAGATTCTGCGAGTGAAGGGTGGACAAAAGCGCGGTGAGATCCGACGCTGCCTGTGCTTCGCCTGCGCCCGCACCGGCAATCGAGCCGCGCTCGGCGCGTTTGCCTCGCGGCGGGGCGAGAGCGCTCGGTCCTTCCGCTATGGCATAGGCCGCGGCACCGCGCCATTTAAGAGCTGGCACGGCTGGGGTGTTGCGGGCGCCTAACGCGCGAAGCAGCGCGATTTCTTGTCGCACCTTCTTGAGCGCGCGAATTGAGCGGGCACGGACGAGCGTCAACCGTCGGCCCCTGTGATCGCGGGCGTGCCACACCTGCCGGCCATCCTCGCTGCGGATGAGGCGCACGGGACGCAGACCGTTACTGACGATAGCGCTGAGGCGCGAAGGGTAAAGGCTCATGTCTCTATTCGAGCCCCATTCCGGTACCTTTTCAGTGGATATCCGAAATTGTGGATAAGTCGGTGCCGGCACTCGTTCGATCGCTCATAGGAAACTTTTGTGCAGGCCCTTGGCGAACTAGCATGGGGTGGTGCTTGACATCATCCACCTCGCGTTTTCAGAAGATTCCGGGATCGAATCCGCTCACGAAGAGTTTGATCTTCCCCCGGGCCCCGTTGACTACAACGCAGCGTGGGGTGTCCAAAAGAAAATTCATGCCGAAGTGATTGCGGGCGAGCGCCCCAACACGCTTCTCCTCCTCGAACACCAACCCGTGTACACCGCGGGTCGCCGCACACTCGATATCGAACGTCCACGCGATGGCGCCCCCGTCGTCGATGTCGATCGAGGCGGAAAGATTACCTGGCACGGCCCGGGCCAACTTGTGGGCTACCCCATCGTGAAGCTTCCCGCCCCTATCGACGTGGTGGGCTTCGTGCGTGGCATCGAACAAGCCATCATGAAGGTCTGCACTCGCGCCGGAGTTGCAACCGCGCCCGTGGAGGGCCGTAGCGGCGTTTGGGTACTCGATGAGCTTGGAATGGACCGCAAGGTCTGTGCGATCGGTTTGCGGGTCGCTAAGCGCTGCACCATGCACGGCTTCGCATTGAACTGTGAAAACGATCTTTCATGGGCGATGAATGTTATTCCCTGCGGCATCGACGACGCGGGCGTGACATCGCTTTCCGTCGAAAGCGGACGCGCGGTGCGTCCCCGAGATGTTCTCGCCGATGTCGAAGACGTCATGAGAGAGCTCGAGGCCGAACGCGGCCTTAACTAAACACCATTGGGCCGTGGAGATCACACCAATGCTGTGCGGCCTGGGCAGTGATGCCCACTAGAATCTTGAGACCCCTATTCGCAAGGAGAGTGTGACGTGGCAGTTGAACCTCAAGGACGCCGCCTGCTCAGGGTCGAGGCCCGCAACGCGGAAACCCCGATCGAACGCAAGCCCAACTGGATCAAAACCACGGCGAACATGGGCCCCGAGTACACCGACATGAAAAAGCGCGTGCACTCGCGCGGTTTGCACACGGTGTGCGAGGAGGCTGGATGCCCCAACATCTTCGAGTGTTGGGAAGATCGCGAGGCGACGTTCCTCATCGGTGGCGATACGTGCACGCGTCGGTGCGATTTTTGCGATATCGCAAGCGGCAAGCCGCAAGCCATCGATCCCGCCGAGCCGTTTAAGGTGGCGACGTCCATCAAGGAGATGGGGCTGAAGTATGCAACCGTGACCGGCGTGGCACGCGATGACCTCGAAGACGGAGCCGCAGGCCTCTTTGCCGAGACGTGCCGCCAGATCCACGCGATCAGCCCCGGCACCGGGGTCGAGCTGCTCATCGACGACATCAAAGGCAACTCGAGCGCGATGCAACAGGTGTACGACTCGAAGCCAGAAGTGTTCGGCCACAACCTCGAGACCGTGCCGCGAATCTTCAAAAAGATTCGCCCCGCCTTCCGCTACGAGCGCAGCCTCGGAGTGATCGCCGATGCAAAAAACAACGGCATGATCACCAAGTCGAACCTCATCCTCGGCATGGGTGAAGACACCGCGGAGATTCTTGCCGCGATGCAGGACCTTCGCGATCATGGCTGCGATATCCTCACCCTCACTCAGTACCTGCGACCGTCGAAGCTTCATCATCCGATCGACCGCTGGGTCAAGCCTCAGGAATTCCTCGAGCTATCCGAGGCCGGTTACGAGATGGGCTTCGCGGGCATCATGGCGGGACCCATGGTGCGCTCGTCGTATCGCGCCGGCCGCCTGTGGGCACAAGCCATGGAAAAGCTGGGGCGGGAGATCCCCGAGGAACTTTCTCACCTCAATTCCTCGGCCCCTGCCCTTCAGGAAGCGACGAGCGTCGTGGAGCGACAGGCAGCGCGTGAAAAGCGTGACAGGGAGCGCGCAGCGCGCAAGGCTGCGGCGAACGCCTAGGTACTCAACCCCGCTATGCTTAGGGGTGGTCTTCGGATCACTCGCATCGCGTTAAGGACAAGGATTAATGGCACGCAAGAATACGACCGACGCCCCCGCTCAGGCGAAAAAGCCCGGCCGCATCCGGCAGACGATCGACGTCTTCAAGGAGACACAGGCGTACGATCGCTCGACAGCCCCGCTCATGGTTCTCTCGATCGTGGGGCTCCCCGTCGTGCTCGCCCTGGTGTTCGGTGCTTTCGGTCACCCGATCTACGGCGCCTTCATCGGGCTCGGTTTCGGCATTCTCATCGCGATGATCATCCTCGGCCGGAAGGCACAGAAAGCGACGTACGCGAAGATCGAGGATCAGCCCGGCGCTTCGATCGCGGTGATGCAGCAAATTTCACGTGGGTGGAACGTCGAGCAGGAGCCTGCTGCTTTCGATGCGCGTAGTCGATCGATGCTTTTCCGGGCGAGTGGCCGTAAGGGCATCGCGCTGGTGTCTGAGGGTTCCGGCGGCGGCTCGCGAAAGCTCATGGCGAAAGAGGTCAAGCGCATGAACCGCATGTTCCCGAATGTGCCCGTTCACGCGGTTTTCGTTGGCCACGGCGAGGGGGAGGTTCCGCTTCCAAAGCTCAACCGCCACCTCACGGGAATGAAGAACGAGCTCACGAAGGCTGAGGCGGGCGAGATTGGACGCCGTCTTCACGCTCTGCCTAACCCCGTTCGCCAGGCGATCCCGAAGGGTGTGGATCCCATGCGTGCGCGCCCGAATCGCAAAGCGATGCGCGGCCGCTAGAGCGGCGCCCATTCACACGTGGCCCTGCAAGTTTTGACTTGCGGGGCCACTTTTATGTGGACACGAGCGCCTATGCACGCACGACAACGACACCTGCAACGAGATCGTGAAGGGTTTGCCGATTATCGTTCACAACGAAAGCACTGATGATGCTGAGCATGACCGCGCTGCGCACGATGGCACGGGCGATCATGGGCGATCGCCCAGTTACGGGGAGTACTCGAAGCGAGGTGACAAACTGCCCGATACTCGCCCCGAAGAGCGTTTGCATGAGGATGATCTGCGCGAGAAAAAGTAGAAGGGTGGCGAGCGGGTCGTAGTGAAAAACAGCGGCCGACACCGCCGCCGCGGCAGCCCAATCGATGCACGTGGATAAAAAGCGAAGCGGGATGGGCGCGAGCGAGCCGGACCCTTGGTCTGGCAGGCCAAGACCCGCACCCGAGAAAGAGTCAGACTTACTCGCGCTGGAGACTGACTCGTCACTATTGAGGCTGCTATTCATCCCTGAACCGTACGTTCGCGCACCCGTAGTGCGCAAACCGTGCTCTGCGGGGCCGTAAACTAGGACGCGCAAAACACTCATAGCAATCGTGCACCCAGCACGGACGGAGGATACGTGTTCAGCAACCCCAGCGAAGCCGTGAAGTTTATCGAGGAAGAGGACGTCAAGTTCATCGACATCCGCTTTTGCGACCTGCCAGGCGTGATGCAGCACTTCAATGTTCCGGCAAAGACGTTCGACGAAGAGGCGATCGCTGAGGGACAGTTGTTCGACGGCTCGTCGATTCGCGGCTTTCAGGCAATCCACGAGTCCGATATGAAGCTCATCCCTGATCTGAGCACCGCCTACGTGGATCCATTTCGCGACCAAAAGACCCTGGTCATCAACTACGCCATCGTTGACCCGTTTACCGATGAGCCTTACAGCCGTGACCCGCGAACAGTCGCCGCGAAGGCAGAGGAATACCTTCGCTCGACCGGCATCGCCGATACCGCCTTCTTTGCCGCCGAGGCCGAGTTCTACATTTTCGATTCCGTTCGGTACCAGACCGAACCCAAAGGCGCTTTTTACGAGATTGATTCGAACGAGGCTGCCTGGAACACGGGTCGCGAGGAAGAATTCGGTAATCAGGGCTACAAGACCGCGATGAAGGGCGGGTACTTCCCCGTTGCTCCCGTGGATCAGATGGCTGATTTACGCGACGAAATGGTGCGCGTCCTGGACGAGGTCGGGCTCGAGGTCGAGCGCGCCCACCACGAGGTTGGCACGGGCGGCCAGCAGGAGATCAACTATCGATTCTCGACGCTTCTTCAGGCTGCCGACGACGTCATGAAGTTCAAGTACGTCATCAAGAATGTTGCGTGGGAGAACGGGCGCTCGGCGACGTTTATGCCGAAGCCAATCTTTGGCGATAACGGTTCGGGTATGCACTGCCACCAATCGCTGTGGAAGAACGGAGAGCCCCTCTTCTACGATGAACGCGGCTACGGCGGTCTTTCGGACCTCGCCCGTTGGTACATCGGTGGCTTGATCGAACACTCCCCCGCACTCACGGCGTTCACGAACCCCACCGTCAATTCCTTCAAGCGCCTCGTGCCGGGCTTCGAAGCTCCGGTCAACATGGTGTATTCGGCCCGCAATCGCTCCGCCGCCATTCGCATTCCCGTGACGGGCAGTTCGGCGAAGGCGAAGCGCCTTGAGTTCCGTGCACCGGACCCCTCGGCAAACCCCTACCTGGCGTTTGCAGCTCAGCTCATGGCGGGGATCGACGGCATCAGGAACCGCATCGAGCCGCCCGAGCCGATTGATAAGGATCTTTACGAGCTTCCGCCGGAAGAGCATGTGGAGATCAAGACTCTTCCCGCTTCGCTCGAGGAGGCGCTTGACGCGCTCGAACGCGATCACGACTTCCTCACCGAAGGGGATGTGTTCCCGGAGGATCTCATCGAGACCTGGATCGCGTACAAGCGTGAGTTTGAGGTCGAGCCGTTTAGGCTGCGCCCCCACCCCTACGAGTTCGAGCTCTACTACGACCTGTAATCGGATATAGCGCCGTGGGGCTTCGTGCTAAAGCTTGGCATTCAAGAGGGTGAGTAAGAGTTCTTTTGGGCTCTGTGCCTCGCTGAGCGCGCAGTCATCTGGCGCGAAGTCCCACGCCTTTCGCAAGGCTTTAAAGGTTTCCCACTCGGCTTGTGATGTGCGCAGCGGAACGGCGCTGTACCCGCCGGACTCGGGCAGGTGGATGATGAAGGCGCCCGTAAGCTCTGGCATGTCGCGAAGGGTTCCGTCATTGTCGAGGAGGTTCTCGGCGTTCATGACCGCGACTGCCTGCAGCGCGTAGTCTCCGCGCACCTTTTTGGAGGTCTTGATGTCGCCGGTGAGGAGGGTGTTGCCGATCTTGACGATCGCGTCCGTCGTGCCGGCATAACCCACCGTGCGGTTCACCACGGTTTGTTCGATCTCGATGAACTCCGGTTGGAAATCGTCGAGGAAGCCGGCGAAGCCATCGAGGCGCACGTTGGCGCGCCGAACGAGCTCGCCGAGGTTCGTCTCCATGCTCAACAGGTCACCGCCGCTGCGCATCTCGTTGGCAAGATCGCGCATGTCGGCATCAGTGGGGCGCTCGCCCGATCGCTCCCACGCCTCGCACAGGGCATGGACGTAGGTGCCGAAGTCTGCCGTCGTTTTCGTATAGTCGGGGGCGGCTTCTGCGATGCGCTTTTGGGTGGTCCAGCTGTTGCGGTTGACACGGCGAATCTCGTCGAAGGCACGTGACGGGTTGCGGTCGAGGTACGAGAACATCTCGAGGGCGCGCTTCGAGGCCATTCGCGCGTACCATCCGTTGAGGTGATCTTTTGCGCGCATCCCGGCGACCGTGGTGATGGAGGGATGGATGAGCTTTCCTCCGGGCTCCATGCGATACATGCGTCCGCGTGCGGTTTGGGCGCTCAATTCGGGTGAGGTCATAACCTCTTCAGGCTACTCGCCGAAGATCAGACGTTCGGCGACCTGGCGCGAGTGGCGCGTGACTTTGAGGTATCTCTCCTCGATTGCGCGGGCGTTGTCCACGGGTTCGTGCACGAGCGCTGCGAGCGCGCGCAAGTCCACCAGGTCGGTAGGAAGAGCGTCGGTTTCGCGCCCCCGCCACAAAAAGAGCGCGCGGCGTAGCTCCCATGCGAGGAGCCATGCTCGACGAAGCGCCTCTGCGTCTGTGCTGCTCAGGTGCCCGGCGGTCTCGAGGGCGGCAAGCGCGTCGAGGGTTCCGACGGTTCGGAGGCTTACGTCGTCGCCCGCGTATTCAAGAAGAAGCCGTTGGACGCTCCACTCGACGTCGGTCGTCGCGCCGCGACCGAGTTTGAGGTGGTGCGTCGATTTCACGCCTCGCGGGAGCCTTTCCCCTTCGATGCGGGCCTTCATCCGTGCGAAATCGCGCCGATCGCGATCGTCCATACCTCCCGCGTGGTATCTCGCGCGATCCATCACGGCGGTCACGGCTGCCTTCGTGTCTTCGGAGCCTGCGATTACGCGGGCACGCAGCAGTGCTTGGCTTTCCCACCGTTCGGCGTGATGGGTGTAGTAGTCGTCGAAACTCGCGAGGGTGCGCACGAGCGGGCCGGAGCGTCCTTCGGGGCGGAGGTCGGCGTTGACGCGCATGTTGATGCCCGAGGCGGGGGCATTGAGTATTTTCTG
>OKEG01000123.1_pt1 | contig 34929 bp, 27 predicted proteins | sample 1614111 | NCBI WGS metagenome assembly OKEG01 (sample SAMN04436907, study PRJEB24849) | human gut metagenome | biome: human gut; feature: NICU; material: stool | host: Homo sapiens | place: USA: Saint Louis, MO | collected 2012-04-09 | reverse complement strand
GGCGGTTTCGGTGGCCCAGGTGGCGGCCCCGGTGGTGGTCCGGGTCGTCCCGGTGGTCGCCCCGGTGGTGGCGGTCGCGGTGGTCGTCGTGGCGGCACCCAGGGTGCCTTCGGTCGCGGCGGCAAGCCTGCAAAGAGCCGTAAGTCGAAGCGCGCGAAGCGTCAAGAATTCGAGCAGATGCAGGCTCCCGCTCCGGGCGGCGTGCAGATCCCGCGCGGCGACGGCAATACCGTTATCCGCCTTCGCCGCGGTGCCACCCTGACCGACTTTGCGGAGCGCATTGACGTCAATCCCGCCTCGCTCATCACCGTGCTGTTTGCGATGGGTGAGATGGCGACCGCGACCCAGTCGCTCGATGAGGACACGTTCCAGCTTCTCGGCGAGGAACTCGGCTACAAGATCCAGATCGTGTCGCCCGAGGACGAGGAGCGCGAGCTTCTCGAGCAGTTCGATATCGACCTCGAAGGCGAACTTGCCGAAGAAACCGAAGAGGACCTCGAGCCCCGCTCGCCGGTCGTCACGGTCATGGGTCACGTTGACCACGGTAAGACCCGCCTTCTTGACGCGATTCGTCGTGCCAACGTGGGCCAGGGTGAGGCCGGTGGCATTACCCAGCACATCGGTGCCTATCAGGTGCAGGTGGAGCACGAGGGCGAGACGCGTCCCATCACGTTCATCGATACCCCGGGTCACGAGGCGTTTACCGCCATGCGTGCCCGCGGCGCCAAAGTCACGGACATCGCGATCCTCGTGGTCGCCGCTGACGACGGCGTGATGCCGCAGACGATCGAGGCGCTCAACCACGCGCAGGCCGCAGACGTGCCCGTCGTGGTGGCCGTCAACAAGATCGATAAGGAATCCGCGAACCCCGACAAGATCCGTGCCCAGCTCACCGAGTACAACCTCGTGGCTGAGGAATACGGCGGCGACACGATGTTCGTCGATGTCTCGGCCCGCGAAAACCTCCACATCGATGACCTTCTCGAGGCCGTCCTGCTTACCGCGGACGCTGCCCTCGAACTCAAGGCAAACCCGAACAAGGATGCCCGTGGTGTGGCGATCGAGGCGAGCCTCGACCGTGGCCGCGGCCCCGTCGCGACCGTGCTCGTCGAGCAGGGAACCCTGCGTGTCGGCGATGCGATCGTGTGTGGCACCGGCCATGGCCGCGTGCGCGCCATGATCGACGAGAACGGCAACCAGCTCGAAGAAGCAGGCCCATCGCGACCCGTTCAGGTGCTCGGCCTCAGCTCCGTCCCCGGCGCCGGTGACTCGTTCATCGTTGCCGCTGACGAGCGCATGGCACGCCAGATCGCCGAGAAGCGCGAGGCAGCCCAGCGCGCCGCGCAGCTGTCGAAGCGCCGCAAGCGCATGAGCCTCGAGGATCTCAAGGCGGCAATGGAAGAGGGCAAGATCGAGACCCTCAACCTCATCCTCAAGGGCGATGCCTCCGGTTCGGTCGAAGCCCTCGAAGAGGCGCTGCTCGGCATCGACGTGAGCGAGGATGTGCAGCTTCGCATCATCGATCGCGGCGTTGGTGCGATCACGATGAACAACATCAACCTCGCCGTTGCCTCGGATGCCGTTATCATCGGCTTCAACGTGCGTGCCGAAGGCCAGAACGCCGAGTACGCCGAGCGTGAAGGTGTCGAGATCAAGTACTACTCGGTCATCTACCGCGCGATCGAGGACATCGAGAACGCCCTTCTCGGCATGCTCAAGCCCGAGTACGAAGAGAAGGACACGGGCAGTGCGGAAATTCGCGAGATCTTCCGCTCCTCGAAGTTCGGCAACATCGCGGGTTCGCTCGTCATGTCTGGCACGATCAACCGCGGCTCGAAGGCTCGCATCACGCGCCAGGGCGTCGTCATCACAGAGGGCCTCGAGATCGCCGGTCTGCGTCGCTTCAAGGACGACGTGACCGAGGTCCGCGAGGGCTACGAGTGCGGTATCAACCTGGGCAGCTTCAACGACGTCCAGGAAGGCGACCTCATCACGACTTACGAAATGGTCGAGAAGCCGCGCGAAAAGAAGAAGGACTAATCGCCTTTCGGTGATAATGCGCGGGCGGCGCTCCGGTTGAGGCCGGGGCGCCGCCCGTTTCGCCGCCGTTGCCCCGCATGCTGCGGCACATCACGATGAACGGAGAGAACATGCGTGTCAATGTCCTCATCGCACCGAGCGCGAACAGGGTGTACGGGTTGGAAGCTCCGCGTCTCGCTGCAGCCGAACTGGCGTTCGTCCTCAACGAGGGTGCTCCCGGCGCGCTCACGGGCACGAGCGACGTGCGCGAGGCGGGCCTCGATTTCCTCGCCCTCGACATCGACGATGAAGCGTGGGAACGCCCCGAAGTCCAGCGCGAGCTCGCGTTCGCCCTCGCCTACAGCCCGCACGTGTTTGCGGCTTTCGAGGAGGTCGGGCGCATGCCCGCCCCAACGGCGGATCGCACGTACGTGGATGAAAGTCCGACGCTTCCCTTGCTTCAGCCGATTCCGCTTCCGGACGTTGAGCGCTACCCGAGTACCCTGCTCACGACTCTCAAGTATCAGGGGAAAACAAATGAGCAGTTCACGGCGCTTCTTGTGCACCTCGCGGCGCATGCCGCAGGCAAAGCGCAGGCGCTGCGCGAGGGAACGTTGCGCGTCCTCGATCCAGTCGCCGGCCGCGGAACCACGCTCAACCAGGCGCTCATGTGGGGGCTGAGCCCCGTGGGCGTCGATCTCGACAAGAAGGACGCTGAGCTCTACCGCGCGTTCCTCACAACGTGGATGCGCGAGAATCGACTCAAACACACGACGTCGGACACGAAGCTCACCATCAATAAGAAAGCGCTCGGGCGGCACTTTCATGCCGAGCTCGCCCGCTCGAAGAGCGATCAGCGCGCGGGGCGCAGCCAGAGCCTCGAGTTCTACACGGCGGATTCGACAGGACTCGATCACTTTCTCAAAGCCCGCAGCGTCGACGTGATCGTCGCAGACCTCCCTTACGGCGTGCAGCACGGTGCGAAGGTGGGCGCGCACCTCAGCCGCTCACCTCTTGATCTCTTGCGAAATGCCCTGCCTGCGTGGACTCGCACTCTCGCCCGCGGCGGCTCCGTGGCTCTGGCCTACAATCGCCACACGACTTCCGCGGACGACGTGCACGCTATCCTCAGGGAGCACGGGCTTACGAGCGCGGGGGAGGACAGCAACTTTAGGCACCGGGTCGATGCGTCAATCGACCGCGACATCGCGCTTGCGCGTAAGGCATAGCGCGTCGAAACTTCCGATTACTCAAGGAGAGACCCATGAACGACAATCCCCGCGTACGGCGCCTCGCCGATCAGATTAAAAAGATCGTGGCCCGCACGCTCGATGAAAAAGTCAAGGATCCGCGGCTCGGTTTCGTGACGGTCACCGATGTTCGCCTCACCGGCGATGGCCAGCACGCCTCGATTTTCTACACCGTCTATGGAAGCGACGAGGAGCGAGCAGGGACCGCTGCCGCTCTCAAGGCCGCAAAAGGCATGCTGCGGAGCGCTGTGGGGCGCGGCATCACCGCGCGCCTCACTCCGTCTCTCGAGTTCTTCGAGGACACGATCCCGGAAACGTCGAAAACGATCGAGGATCTTCTCGTCGAGGCGCACCACCGCGACAGCGAGCTTGAACGCGAACGTGCCGGCAAGCAGTTCGCGGGTGACGCCGATCCCTACCGCGTCCCCGGCGAGCATCTCGTGGACGACGACGAGGACGATGAGTAAAAAACGCGCGGGGGAGGGGCCTCACGGTTTCCTCCTCCTCGATAAGCCGGCGGGGCTGACGAGTCACGACGTTGTCGCACGCGTGCGCTACCACCTCAATACGCGCAAGGTCGGCCACGCGGGCACGCTCGACCCCGCCGCGACGGGCCTCCTCCTTCTCGGCGTAGGGCACGGCACAAAGCTGCTCACCTATGCCGTGGGACTCGATAAGACCTATGAAGCGACGATTCGACTCGGGCATGCGACCGTCACGGACGATGCGGAAGGTGAGCGGCTTGGCGACGTTGCCCCCGCGCATGAGCTGCGTGCACTGAAGGAGGATCGCAGCAGGCTCGAGAGCGCCATCGGTGACCTTACGGGAGATATCGAGCAAGTCCCGAGCGCCGTGAGCGCAATCAAGGTGGGCGGCGTGCGCTCCTACGCCCGCGTGCGCGGGGGAGAGGAGGTCGAACTCGCCGCGCGCCCCATCCGCGTGGAGCGCTTCGAGATTCGTGATCTCCGCATGGCAGGAGACTTCCTCGACGTGGATTGCGTCGTGGACTGCAGCTCCGGCACGTACATCCGTGCGCTTGCACGCGACCTCGGCGCTGCCCTCGGAGTAGGCGGGCACCTCACCGCTTTACGGCGCACGCGCGTGGGCGACTTCACTGTGGACAACACCCAGCGAATTCCCGAGCGCGATGCGCCGCGCGCGGCAGAAGACCCCTCGGGAGGATTGCACCTCACGCCGCTGGGTGAAGCGGCCCTGTCGTTTTTGCCTTTGCTGCCCGTGAGCGAGCGCGAAGCTGCGGCGCTCAGATATGGGCAATGGATTGAGGCTCCTCAAGCGTCGGAACCCGAAACCTACCCGGCAGCCGCGATCGTGCCGCCCACGGGTGAGCTCGTGGCAATCGTCGAACCGGCCCCCAAAAGAGGCCTCCTCAAGAGTGCGAGCGTTATACCGCGTCTCTAAAGCGCGCCGGTTCCCCGCTGTCAGCGGTGCGAGACGACCTTCGTTCCGAGGCTTGCCCACTCGAACAGCCACTTGGCGTCCTTCACACGCATGTTGATGCAACCGTGTGAGCCGGAGTAACCGAAGCTCGAGCGCCACGGTGCCGAGTGGAGTGCGTACCCCTTGTGGAAGAACTGGTTGTACTTGACGCCCTTCGTGCAGTAGTCGTACCGCGGCGTGCAGCCCATGTTCTGCACCTCGGTACGGTGCCAGATCTCGTACTCACCCGTGGGCGTTTCGGTGCCCTTGCCGCCGTCCACGACGGAGACGGGGCCCCACACGGCCTTGTCGCCCACGTAGGCGGTCACGGTCTTGTTCGCGAGGTTGATATCGATCCACTTCTCGCCGTTGTGGGCCTCGGCGGGAGCGTAGGAGGGAAGCTCGCTGGGAACCTTTTCCGGGTCCACGGGCGCCTTCTCAACCTTCTTTTCCTTGACCTCGGCCTTCTCGACCTCGGTGGTCATGGCGATATCGAGGTTCTCACCCGCGGAGAGCGCGTGGGTCAGCTTCTCGGTGATGTCCTTTTGATTCGTGACCTTGACGCCATCCTTGCCGGGGGAGACCTCGGTGCGCGAGCCGTCCTCGGCGACCTCGACGATGCCGTCCTTCTTCGCCGTGGCAACCTTGTCGGCGATCTTCCCGACGTACGTGTCGACCTTTTCCTGGTCGATGTTGATCTCGAAGTTGTCACCCTTGTCATTCGGGGTGATCGACACGAAACGCAGGCGATCCTTGCGCTTAACCTCGAAGGTCTTATCCTCAGGGCCGGTCACGACCATCGAGCTCTTGAGCATGCCCTCGAGAGCCTCGATCGCCTCGTTAGCCTTCGCGGTGTCGAGCTGAGGTTCGATGCTCGTGAACTCCTGGTTCACGGTGAAGTCCTTGAGTTCGGGCGCGTTCTTCTTCACGCTTGCGACGAACTCAGAGGGGTCGACCCCCTTGCCGGGCTTCGACTCGACTACGGAGAACTCTTTGGTCTCGTCATCCTGCACGATCTCTGCGTCGACCGGCTCGACCTCGTTTTCAGGGACGAGCGACTCGGCGTAGGCGCGAGCCTTTTCTTCATCCACGGTGACAACGGGGGTGACATCGTGCTTGCCGCTCAGCGCTGCGCTCACAACCGAAGGAATGCTTGATTCGCGAGAAAGAGCTTTTTCGACGGTCTTGTCAACGTCGATGCGAGCGCCCACTTCTTCGAGCGGTACCGTTGTGTGTTCGCCAGCCGCTTCAACGGTGACCTTCACGCCGCTCGTGTCCTTCTCGACGATGGCGCGGATTTCCTCGGCGGTCTTTCCTGAAACGTCAACTCCGCTCACGGTCGTGCCGGGCAGAGCCTTGCCTTCGAACTGTTTGGCGTAAGCGAACGAGCCGCCGGTCACGACGAGCGCGATCACGACAGCAATGGCAACGAGTAGGAGGAGAAGCGTGCGGCCGCGCTTCTTGGGGGCGCTGGCGTGTGTCACGGGGATGTTCGACATGCGCTTGATCCTTAAACTTCGTAGTGGGGGTTTACCGTCACTTTAGCGAACGTGCGCGGAAAGTTTAAGATGTCACGGTCAGTGGGGCGTGTGTCGTGGATGACGTTGCCCGGAGGTCTCCCCGAGTACCCGGGTGGTCATCGGTTAAGGTGGCATGTGTTCGAATCCCTCCCACGAAAGCGTGCCGTGAACGAAGTGACCCCCTCGCGCGTGTGGCATGACCCCAACGAGGTGCCGAGCCAGCTCGCGCCTGGCGTCGTGACAATCGGCAACTTCGATGGTGTGCACCGCGGCCACCGCCGCGTGATTGACTCTCTCGTTTCCTACGCCAATGCTCACGACCTTGTGCCACGGGCTCTCACGTTTCATCCGCACCCCCGCCATGTCATGACCGGCAGCGAAGAGCCGATGCTCATCACGGGCTACGAGGATCGCAACTCGCTCGTATGTGCGGCGGGCGTTGCCGACCTACTCGACGTGAACTTCACTCTTGAGTTCGCGCAGCTCACCGCCGAGAATTTTGTGCGTGAATATCTCGTTGAACTGCTCGGTGCTCGCGCCGTGGTGCTCGGGAAAGACTCTCGGTTCGGCCGTCGCAACGAGGGTGATTTCCAGACCATGGTGGACCTCGGCAAGAAGTACGCCTTCGACGTCATAAGCGTGGAGGAGCTCGATGCCGATATCGAAGGAAAAGTGGGCGAGGGGGTGCGCATTTCCTCGACTCTCGTTCGCGAGAGTCTTCTTGCGGGGGATACCGTCGAGGCTGCACGCATGCTTGGCCGCTGGCACACGGTGCGCGACACTGTGCGCCATGGTTTTAAGCGAGGTCGCGAGCTCGGGTTCCCCACGGCGAACTTCAGCGCGCACCCGAGCGGAGCCGTGCCTATCGACGGCGTATACGCCGGCTATTTTTCGGTTCTCGATGGTGACCGTTTCCTCGATCGCGTTCCCGCGACGATTTCCGTGGGCACGAACCCCACGTTCGAGGAGGGGCCGGCTCACCGGATCGTGGAAACCTACGTGCTTGGGTCCCACGAATATGAGCTGTACGATCGGCAGGCGCAAGTGGAGTTCGTGGAGCGGCTGCGGCCGACGCTTGCCTTCGATGGCATCGAGGCCCTGGTCGAGCAGATGCACCGCGATGTTGCCGTGACTCGCAGCACTCTTGCCGCTCATGGCGACCCGTGCGCCTAACGCTGCTGCTAGCCTTGAAAGGCCGTGCTTTATCGGCCACGGATTCTAAGTGCTCGGGAGAACAGGCCCCGGTGCGCCGTGCAACAAGGTGATAGGAGAGCCAGTGGCTTACGATTCCTCCGTCAAGCAGGAGATCATTAAGGAATACGGTCTGAGCGAGGGCGACACCGGCTCGCCCGAGGTGCAGATTGCGCTTCTGTCGCATCGCATCAACTACCTCACCGAGCACCTCAAGGATCACAAGCACGATCACCACACCCGTCGTGGTCTGCTTCTCCTCGTTGGTCGCCGCAAGCGCCTTCTGCAGTACCTGCAGTCGGTCGACATTGAGCGTTACCGTTCGCTGATTCAGCGTCTCGGTCTGCGCCGCTGACTTTATTCCGCCGCTCACCTACCGGGTGGGCGGCGTTTTACCATCCATCGAGTTTTCCTTGCGACAATGATGAGAGGGGGATCGGTCCTCGGCAGTGACGTCTTCCGCGCAGGCGGGATACGCGACTGGCGATGGCCGGCCCCACGGCAAAGAAAACTCTTGTTCACCACAGAAAGAGAGTGACAGTGACCATGGAAGGCCACAACATTCATTCAACGATCGCCACGATCGACAACGGCTCGTACGGCAAGCGCGAGGTGCGCTTTGAAACCGGCCGCCTCGCAAAGCAAGCCGCGGGTGCCGTCGCCGTCTACCTCGACGACGACACGATGGTGTTCAGCGCAACCGCTGTCTCCAATCAGCCGAAGGAGCAGTTCGACTTCTTCCCGCTGACCGTTGACGTCGAAGAGCGCATGTACGCCGCGGGCCGCATCCCCGGCTCCTTCTTCCGCCGCGAGGGCCGCCCGGGCACCGACGCGATCCTCGCAGCCCGCCTGACCGACCGCCCGCTGCGTCCCGCCTTCGTCAAGGGCCTGCGCAACGAGGTCCAGGTTGTTCTCACGGTTATGGCTGTGAACCCCGACGACGCCTATGACGTCGTTGGCATCAACGGCGCCTCGGCCTCGACCCAGATTTCGGGCCTGCCGTTCTCGGGCCCCATCGGTGGCGTACGCATCGCGCTCATGCCGAACGCCGAGGGCGGCCAGTGGATCGCCTTCCCGACCTTCAGCCAGCTCGATGAGGCCGTGTTCTCGATGGTCGTCGCTGGACGCATCGTTGAAGATGACGTCGCGATCATGATGGTTGAGGCCGAAGCGACCGACAACGCCTGGTCGCTTATCAAGGAGCAGGGAGCGGTGGCGCCGACCGAAGAGGTCGTCGCCCAGGGCCTCGAAGCTGCCAAGGTTTACATCCGAACGCTGTGCGAGGCCCAGAAGGAGCTCGCCGCGAAGGCTGCGAAGCCCGTTCGTGAGTTCCCGCTCTTCCTCGACTACCAGGACGATGCGTACGATCTCGTCGCTGAAGCGGCGACCGATCGCCTCCGTGAGGTCATGAGCATCGCGGGCAAGCAGGAACGCGAAGAGGCCACCGAGACTCTGCTCGCGCAGGTCAAGGAGGAACTCGCCGACAAGCTCGACGAGCGCGAGAAGGAAATTACCGGAGCCTTCCGTGCGCTCACGAAGAAGGTCGTGCGCGAGAAGATCCTTACGGAGGGCGTGCGTATTGACGGCCGCGGCCTTCGCGACATCCGCCAGCTTTCGGCCGAGGTCGAGGTGCTGCCGCGAGTGCACGGTTCGGCTATCTTCGAGCGCGGCGAGACCCAGATTCTTGGCGTCACCACCCTCAACATGCTCAAGATGGAGCAGCAGATCGACGGCCTTTCGCCTGTCGATCACAAGCGCTACATCCACCACTACAACTTCCCGCCTTACTCGACCGGTGAGACGGGCCGCGTGGGCTCGCCCAAGCGCCGCGAAATCGGCCACGGCATGCTCGCCGAGCGCGCACTCGTGCCGGTTCTGCCGAGCCGTGAGGAGTTCCCGTACGCGATTCGACAGGTATCCGAGGCTCTCGGCTCAAACGGCTCGACCTCGATGGGCTCCGTGTGCGCTTCGACCCTCGCGCTCCTGAACGCCGGTGTGCCCCTCAAGGCGCCCGTTGCCGGTATCGCCATGGGCCTCGTTTCCGACACCGTGAACGGCGAGACGAAGTACGCGGCTCTCACCGACATCCTCGGTGCAGAGGACGCTTTCGGCGACATGGACTTTAAGGTCGCGGGAACCTCAGAGTTCGTGACGGCTATCCAGCTCGACACGAAGCTTGACGGCATCCCCGCTTCCGTTCTCGCAGGCGCTCTGTCGCAGGCTCGCGAAGCCCGCCTGCACATCCTCTCTGTTCTCGAAGAGGCCATCGATCAGCCCGATGAGATGAGCCCCAACGCGCCGCGCGTTCTTGCCGTCACTATCCCGGTGGACAAGATCGGTGCGGTCATCGGCCCGAAGGGGCAGATGATCAACCAGATCCAGGACGACACCGGTGCGGACATCACGATCGAGGACGACGGCACCGTGTACATCGGTGCGACCGACGGCCCCTCGGCTGAGGCTGCGCGTGCGGCCGTCAACGCGATTGCGAACCCGCTCGTTCCCGAGGTCGGCGAACGGTACCTCGGCACGGTTGTGCGTGTCGTCGACTTTGGCGCGTTCATCTCGCTCACCCCGGGCAAGGACGGCCTGCTGCACGTCTCGCAGTTGCGTAAGCTCAACGGCGGTAAGCGCGTGGAGAGCGTCGACGACGTCGTGAGCGTCGGCCAGAAGCTCGAGGTTGAGATCCGCGAGATCGACTCGCGCGGCAAGATCTCGCTCGCTGTGGCGACTGACGAAGACGACGCTGAGAAGACGGACGAGTCCGAGCAAGGCGCCGAGTAGCCTTTCGCGCTCTCGCGCAAAGCACGACGAGAGTGGGCGGCCAGGAAATCCTGGCCGCCCACTCTATTGCTGGGGAAAGCTTTCTAGCTATTGGCGATAACGACGGTCTTGGCGACCTTGTCGTGCCAGCCTTGTTGGCGGCCCGAACTATCGAACAGGGGCGAGAGCCAGCACGTGAGCGCGGCGAACCCACCCACGATTGGGATAAGCCCCATCACTCCGGGCAGGGCGTAACGCAGAAGTGCGTTGAGCAGCTGCGGTTTTTCTCCCGTTTCGACGCTCACGACCTTGATTTTCATGACCATTTTGCCGAGGGTGGCACCGTAGAAAGTGAGCATGAGAGTTTCGTACGCGAGACCGGCGATCGCGATGAAGAGAATTCCGACCCCGGTAACGATCATGGCCAGCCCGAATCCGGCATCGGAGCCGTCACTCGCCGACGCGATGGCACCGATGATGCCACTGAGGATGACAGCGGCGATGCCACCAGCGAAGCCGGCAATGAGAGCATCGATGATACGGGCAAGAGCACGCTGACCGATGCTCGCGAGAGTGCGGGTACCCTTACCGGGGATCTCTATGCTTCCGGCTCCCGGACCGGATGACTGCTGGCCGAAGCTCTGCTGCCCCTGATGGGGCTGGTTCGCGTGCGGATCCTGCGGCTGGAAACTTGGGGTGGGATTCGACATTCTGCTCCTTGGGGAGACGGACAATCATCGTGCGGCCGCGAGTGACCGCGCCTATAGAGTAATGCACACCACTAGGAGAAGGACCGCTTTTCACATGTCAATTTCGCTCGACCTTTCGGCAGGCCTCGATCAGGTTTTGCACGAGCAGGAGGGCGCATTCACGCGCCGCTCAATTCTTCCCGGGGGAGTGCGGCTCCTTACCGAACGTGATCCCGGTGTTCGCTCGGCAAGCGTCGGATTCTGGCTTCCGGTGGGCTCGCGCGATGAGAGACTTGAGCACGCCGGCTCAACTCACTTTCTCGAGCACCTGCTCTTTAAAGGAACGCCCACGAGAAGCGCCCTCGACATTGCCCGCGCCTTCGATGAAGTGGGAGGCGAATCGAATGCCGTGACCGCGAAGGAGCACACGTGCTATTACGCTCGGGTACGCTCAGTCGACTTGCCCATGGCCCTTGCGACCCTTGCGGACATGGTCACGAGCGCCTCGATCACGAGCGAAGCATTCACGACCGAACGCGAGGTCATTCTCGAGGAACTCGCGATGGCGGAGGACGACCCGACCGATGTGGGCCACGAGGCTCTCATCGCCTCCGTGCTCGGCGAGGAAACGGCCCTCGGGCGGCCCGTAGGGGGAACGCCCGCGACGATCAACGCCGTCACGGTCGAGGCGGTGCGGGAGCACCACCACGCCCATTACTTGAGTACCAACCTCGTGGTGACGGCAGTCGGAGACGTCGACCACGACGAGGTCGCGACGATGCTTCTCGACAGTCTTGCAAAAGGCGGGTGGAGCCTCAGCGACGGGCAAGCGCCGCGCCCTCGCCGTGCCCAGCAGGGCTTTGCGTACCCGAGCGGCGAGGATGGCACAGATGGACTCGAGGCGCTGCGGCACGGAGCCGTCACGAAGCGTCTTATGCGCGAGACCGAACAGACCCACCTTTTCCTTGGCGGACCGGCGATCCCCGCGTGGGACGAACGGCGGCATTCTCTAAGTGTCGCGATGGCGATCCTCGGTGGTGGGATGAGTTCGAGGCTCTTCCAGGAGGTGCGTGAGAAGCGCGGCCTTGCCTATTCGGTGTACGGGTTTACAGCGGCGTATCGCGATGCCGGTCTTGCGGGGCTGTACGCCGCGTGCCGTCCCATGAATGCGGAACAGGTCGCGCAGCTTTTGCTCGAGGAGACGCAGAGGCTCGCGACAGACGGGATTGAACGAGAAGAGCTTGCGCGGACGCTCGGGCACATCTCGGGGTCGATGGCGCTCAGCCTCGAGGACACGCAGTCGCGCATGGCGCGGCTCGCAACGGCTGAGCTCGTTCTCGGTTCGTATCGAACGGTTGATGAAGCTCTCGAAGCCTTCCACGGTGTGACGCGCGAGAGCGTGCGTGAGATCGCCTCCGAGGTTGCTTCGGCGCTGCGAGTGCGCGTCGACGTCGGCCGTACCGGCACCGCCTGACATACTTGATCGCGAATACACACACGAGGGGATGGTTATGAGCATTCGCGTTGGAGTTATTGGTTCAGCCGGGCGTATGGGAAGCGAGGTTGTCCGCGCTCTCGAGGCGGCCTCCGATCTCGACTTCGTACGGGGAATCACGGCCGAGGACTCCCTCGAGCAGCTTCTCGACGACGATGGCGCGCCGCTTGTGGACGTGGCCGTCGACTTCACCCTTCCGAGCGTGACGAAAGCGAACGTGCTGTGGCTTATCGAGCACGGTATCCACGCGGTCGTGGGGGCGACCGGTTGGGATGATGCGGCGCTCGCCGACGTTCGCGCAGCCCTCGACGACACCCCCGAGACCGGCGTTCTCATTGCTCCGAACTTCGCGATCGGCGCAGTGCTTGCGATGAGCTTCGCGCGCACCGCCGCACGGTTTTATGAGAGCGCAGAGGTGGTCGAACTTCACCACCCCGACAAACTCGATGCGCCGTCCGGAACCGCGCTGCACACGGCCCGTGCGATCGCTGACGGCCGCGCACAGGCGAACCTCGGGCCCGTCCCAGATGCGACCGAGCGCGACCCCCACGGCGCGCGAGGAGCCGACATCGACGGCGTTCACGTGCACGCCGTGCGCCTGCGCGGACTCGTGGCGCACGAGGAAATTCTCTTCGGCAACCCGGGAGAACAGCTCACTATCCGTCACGACTCATTCGATCGCGTGAGCTTCATGCCCGGAGTTCTCCACGGCGTGCGCGAGGTGGCCTCTCATCCCGGTCTCACGGTGGGGCTAGAGAACTACCTCTCGCTGTAAGCTAAGTGGCGTCGGAACTGATCGCCCACCTCTCGCACGCACCCGAGGAGGCTCTGCCACATGTCCGAGAACCCGCCCTCGCACGCCCTCGCGCGTGCCTTTGCGGCACTCGCGCCCGAACGGCCTCTTGCACTGTGGGGTTCGAGTTCGATGGAAGGCGGTCTCGGTGCCGAGCACACTCCTCGACCGGTATACGTCCACGAGGAAATTGCGAATGCAATGAACCCCGTGCCGGTCACGAATCTCGCGTACGGCGCACAGTTTTCGGGGCACACGACGATTCTTCGTGGACTCGACACGCCCATGGTGCATATCCCCGAGGGGTACACGGGCGGGCGAGTGAACGTGCGCGTGGACACGGATGTTCCCGGCATGTGGTCGTTCACGTGTCACGGGAAGCTATCGAGCGGGGCGAGCGGCACGCTTACGGGAACGCCGGAAAACCAATGGTTCTTTGAGTCCGACGGCGGCCCTGCGACATCGGGTGTCTTCACATCGTCGTGGAAAGCCACCACCGAGAACTGGCGGCACGTGATCTGGACGGGGAAGAACAACATCGTGCAGCGTGAGCAGGTACTGAGCGACGTCGAGAGGCTCGTCGCCTCCGCGCGTGATCCGAAGACGGATGCAATCGTTCTCGGTCAGTGGGTCACGAAAAACGACCTCGATGCTCCCGAGAAAATTAGGGCCATTCACGCGGTCAACGCCGCCCAACGCGAGGCTTACGGGCACCGCTTCGTGGATGTGCAAGCCCTCCTGACGAGCGAGGAGGCGCTGCGCGCCGAACCAATCGCGTCGCTTGATTTGCACTCGCGAGCAGAAACACGTTCCGAACTCGAGAAGGGGATCGTGCCGACCCCGCTCAGGGGTAGCGACGGTATCCATTTGAGCGGTTGGGGCAATCTCCTCGTCTCGTGGGTTCTCATCGAGAAAATGAAGGAGCTCGCGTGGATGGCATGAGGGCGGTGAATTCGGAAGCGGCAGGCCTCGTGACGACGCGGCGGGCGTTGCTGGCCTCGCTCTTGGGGATTGCCGGCATCGCCGCGCTCAAGCTACGGCCCGCGACCGCGACAAAGCCGGGCATGCAGGTCGTTGCTGATCCCGCGGAGCGCTACGCCGACGCGATCGAGTGGCTCGTGAAGCACGATCTGTTCGATCCAGCCCGCGAGGGAACGTTCCTCCCAGGCGCCGATGTGACGCGTGAGGACGCCGCGATCATGCTGTACCGTCTCGCTGGCGCCCCTGAGCGTGACGGTCTCGACCTCGAACCGTATCGAGACGTTGAGAAGACGGCTCGCAGCTATCGCGAAATCATGTGGATGCGCGGCCAGGCGGTGTTCTTCGGCGAGTACGACGCGACCTTTCACCCGACGCAGCCCGTGACGCGAGCGGAGGGGTGTTCGTTCCTCGCGCGGCTGCTTCGTGGCGTACTTGCCGCGCACCTCGCGGCGGGAGGCTCCGCTGTTGCGCCCGAGATCGCGAGCTTTCGCGATGTCTCCAAGGAGCACCCGCGCTTTGCGGATATCGAGTGGGCCCGTGCAGTGGGACTGCTCGGGCGCGACCTCACGCTCGGTGAAGCCGAGAGCTCGGGCGAGCGACAGGCCGACGCTTCCGCCCCTCTCGTCGATGCCGAGCTTCGGCCAGACGCTACTCTCATGAGGGGCGAGTTCGCGCGGTTGCTTCAACGCGCGAACGCCCTATTCGACGACGCCCACTAGATGGGCGCCCCAACCTCGACTAAGGAGTGACACGTGGCAGACATGGCGGCGACGCTCGACGGGTGCGCGAAGGGAACATCTCTCGCGCGTGCGAAGGCGATCCTTCTCGATTCCGATGGGACCCTCGTCGACTCAACTCGAAGCGTCGAGGCATGCTGGGACACCCTCCTCGGTGACGAGGGTGCGGGACGCTTTGAAAAGCACTATCACGGTCAACCGGCCAGGCGAGTATTGCGCCTCGCGATGCCCGACATCAGCGAGGAGAAGCTCGAGGAGCTTTTCACCAAAGTCGAGGGATACGAAATTGCGAGCGCGGGCGATGTCGAGGCATTCGACGGGACCGCGCGTTTCCTCGGCGAACTCGAAGAGGCAAAGGCTGCGCTTTCGCGCGAATGCTGGGCGATAGCGACGAGCTGCACGCTTCCACTCTTCGAGGCGCGCTACCGGCCCCTTGGGCTCCCGTTCCCCACAACCCTCGTGACCGCCGATCAGGTCACGCACGGTAAGCCGGACCCCGAGCCCTACCTCCTCGCGGCACAGAGACTCGGGGTCGATGCGGCGGAGTGCATCGTCGTCGAAGATGCGCCGGGCGGCCTCGCCTCAGCTCGTGCTGCGGGGGCGTTCGTCGTGAGTGTTCTCAACAGTGCGAGTGCGGAGACCGTCGGCCCCCTTGCCGATCTCGTGATTCCCTCGCTCGCGGATGTCTCGATCGAGGCCTGCGAAGGGGAGCTCGTGCTTCGTGCGCGGTGAGCGCCACGCGGCGATTTTCGGTTTTTGAACTGCTTGGTCAACTAGGGTGATACATATGAGCGAAATAGTGTTCCGATCCGACGTCACGGTCGACCTTGTGAGGTCACAGGCTTCCGATTCCGATGTCATCTTTGCCGCGCGGGTCTCGACCCAGGGAGAAAAGTCCAAGAGCGTCGTGGGCACCGACGCCTCCGATCGCGACAAGGGCCTCATCAACTACCTGATGCGCGACCGCCACGGCTCGCCGTTCGAGCACAACAGCTTCACGTTCTACGTCGAAGCGCCGATTTTCGTGTTCCGCGAGTTCATGCGCCACCGGATCGCGTCCTATAACGAGGAATCAGGCCGCTACCGCCAGATGCGCCCGATTTTCTACGTGCCCGGTCCCGAGCGCAAGCTCGTCCAGAAGGGCAAGCCCGGCGCCTATGACTTTTACGAGGGCAGCCCCGAGCAGCACGACATCGTGACGAAGGCGTACAAGGCGCAGTGCGAGAGCGCGTATGCCGCTTACCTCGAGATGCTCGAGGCCGGCGTTGCACGCGAGGTCGCACGCGGCGTTCTGCCCCTCACGCTGTTCAGTTCGATGTACGTGACCGTCAATGCCCGCAGCATGATGAACTTCCTGTCGCTGCGCACCAAGCGTGAAGGCTCGCACTTCCCGTCGTTCCCGCAGCGCGAGATCGAGATGGTCGCCGAAAAGATCGAAGAGTTCTTCGCCGAGGCGATGCCCCTCACCTACGAGGCGTTCAACGCGGGCGGTCGGGTGGCGCCGTGAGTCAAGAAGCACCGGTATTTGGACGTCTCGGCGTCGCTATCGTCACGCCCTTCACTGAGGATCTCGAGAAGGTCGATCACGAGGCTCTCGCCGGCCTCGCGCGCCATCTCGTCGACGAAGGCCACGATCTCATCGTCGCGAACGGCACGACGGGCGAATCGCCCACTACGAGCGATGAGGAAAAGCTCGCGATTCTCGCGACTGTGCGCGAGGCAGTTGGCGCGGATGTCACCCTCCTCGCGGGGGCGGGCACGAACGATACGCGTCACTCTGTCGCGCTTGCACGCGCGATCGAAGAGGGCGGCAATGCCGACGGCCTCCTGCTCGCAACTCCGTACTACTCCAAGCCCACGCAGCGCGGCCTGATCGCGCACACGCTCGAGATCGTCAACGCCGTCGACCTGCCGGCGATGCTCTACGACATTCCCGGTCGCTCAGGCATCCCTATCGAATACGAGAGCGCCGTCGAACTGTCCCAGCACCCGAACATCGTTGCCCTCAAGGAAGCCAAGGGGGACATGCACGAGGCCTCCAAGCTCATCCGTGACACGGGCCTCGATATTTACTCCGGTGAAGACGCTCTCAACCTGCCGTGGCTTTCGATCGGTGCAGTTGGAACGGTCTCTGTCACGAGCCACCTCACCGGCAGGCTCGACCGTCTCATGTTCGACGCCCTCGAACAGTGCGACCTCGCGCTCGCGCAAAGGCTCCACGCTTCGCGCATCGACTTTGTTGACGCGATCATGAACCAGGGCCCAGGAACGATGGCGATCAAAGAGGCCCTTACACACCTCGGCGTGCTTCCGCACGCTGGCTGCCGCGCCCCGCTCGGAACGGTCGAGCCGGAGGTCGCGGCGCGCATCCACGCCGCCGTAGACGCCTACCAGAGCGTCCTCGCGCAGCACACCAGCTGAAGAATTTAGGACACTGTGACTACACCCTTTTCCACGACACTCGGGACCCCACCACAACTGAAGAACAAGACTCTACGTGTGACCCCGCTCGGCGGTCTCGGCGAGGTCGGCCGAAACATGACCGTCTTCGAGTATGAGGGCCGGCTTCTCATCGTCGATTGCGGCGTTCTCTTCCCCGAAGAAGCCCAGCCGGGCGTTGACCTTATCCTCCCGGACTTTCGCTCGATCGAGGATCGCCTTGATGACGTTGCCGCGATCGTGCTCACGCACGGCCACGAAGACCACATCGGTGCAGTTCCCTACCTTCTGCGTCTCAAGCCGGACATCCCGCTCGTCGGTAGCCAGCTGACCCTCGCCTTTGTCGAGGCGAAGCTCCGTGAGCATCGGCTCAAGCCGTACACGCTCGCCGTGAAGGAAGGCGATGTCGAGAAGTTTGGCGCGTTCGAGTGCGAATTCGTCGCCGTGAATCACTCGATTCCCGATGCGCTCGCGGTCGCGATCCGTACCGAGGCTGGCACGGTTTTGCACACGGGCGACTTCAAAATGGACCAGCTCCCGCTCGATGGTCGCCTGACGGACCTTCGTGCCTTCGCGCGCCTTGGTGAAGAGGGCGTGGATCTCTTCCTCGTCGACTCGACAAACGCCGAGGTTCCCGGCTTCACCGTCAAGGAGCGCGAGATCGGGCCGGTGCTCGACAGACTCTTTGCGCGTGCACAGCAAAAGATCGTCGTCGCGAGCTTTTCGAGCCATGTCCACCGCGTTCAGCAGGTGCTCGACTCGGCGCACGCGCACGGCCGCAAGGTGGCGTTCGTGGGGCGCTCGATGGTGCGCAACATGACCATCGCTGCCGACATGGGCTACCTCAATGTTCCCCCGAACACGCTCGTGGACCTCAAGAAGGCCGACGACATTCCCGATCACAAGATCGTGTACATGTGCACGGGCAGCCAGGGCGAGCCGATGGCCGCGCTCGGGCGTATCGCGAACCGCAACCACCGCGTCGAAGTCGGCGAGGGGGACATCGTGATTCTTGCGTCCTCGCTCATCCCGGGCAATGAGAACGACGTGTTTCGCGTGATGAACGGCCTCATGGAACTCGGGGCCGAGGTCGTGCACCAGGCGAACGCGCGTGTGCACGTCTCGGGGCACGCGAGCGAGGGTGAGTTGCTGTACTGCTACAACATTCTGCGCCCGAAGAACGTGATGCCCGTGCACGGCGAGGTGCGCCACCTCATCGCGAACGGGAAGATCGCGCAGTCCTCAGGTGTCCCTCGCGAGAACATCGTGCTCGCGAAGGACGGCACGGTCGTCGACCTCAAAGACGGCGTCGCACGCGTCGTCGGCGAGGTCGAAGTTGGCTACGTATATGTCGACGGTTCGAGTGTGGGCGAGGTAAGCGAGGCCGATCTCAAGGACCGCCGTATCCTCGCGGAAGAGGGCTTCATTTCCCTGTTCGCCGTGGTCAATAGTGAAACCGGCGAGCTCATTGCCGGGCCAGAGATCCACTCGCGGGGCATCGCCGAGGACGACGAGGTGTTTGAGCGCATCAAGCCTGACGTCATCAAGGCGCTGCACAAGGCGATCGAGGACGAGAAGGGGCACGACACGTATCAGCTTCAGCAGGCGATGCGCCGCGTGGTGGGGCGTTTCCTCTCTCAGCGCCTTCGCCGCCGCCCGATGATCATCCCGGTTGTCGTCGAGGCTTAGCGACGCGGATTTTTGTAGTTGCCGCTGCGAGGTCAGCCCCTGTGTGATTCACACGCCGGGGCTGGCCTCGTGACGTTCGTACCCTTAGACGGGTAGATTGTGGAGTATGGCGACACGTACGACTTCCCCCGCACGTGCGTCGAAAGGAACCTCCCGAGGCTCGTCCTCGGGCTCGTCGCGCACGAAAGGTGCGCCCACGGATCCCTCGACGCTTCCCCTCCCGGTGCGCGCTTTGCGCGTCGGGTACCTCGGCGTTGCCCGCGCGGTTGGCGGCTTCGTTCGCGGTATCGGCATTCAGCGCTGGGAGGTCGCCTACGAAGAGCGGCGCGATGGCTTCGCTCTTTTCTTGAGCATTCTTGCGCTGATTCTCATCGTTCCCGAATGGTTCCAGGTGCGCGAATGGGGTTTTGGCGCGATTCATACGGTCGCTGCGAGCTCGTTCGGCGTGATCGCCGTACTGCTTCCCCTCCTTCTAGGGCTGTGGTCGTTTCGGATGTTCCGCAGGCCCGATCTTGTTCACGCGAACGGACGCCTTTTCGCGGGACTACTCATGCTTGTGTGTGCGCTCTGTACAGTCGCATCCGTGAGCGCGCGCATTCCCACGCCGTCCAATGGTGTTGACGCCCTCGCGCGCGGTGGCGGCGTGTGCGGCTATCTCGTCGCGGCGCCCCTCGCGAATGTCCTGCCTGACTGGGTGATCGTCACTCTCGGAGTCGTCCTCGCCCTGTTCTCCGTTCTCGTGCTCACCGCTACGCCGCTCGGCCAAGTGGGGCCGCGCCTCGCGGGGGTCTACGGGGCTCTCGTGGGCAGGGGAGAGCGTGAAGAAGCGGAGCGCGAGGCCTTCGGCTTGGGCCGACGCCAGCAGGCTCTCCACGCTGCCGAGGGCAATGCTGAGGTCAGCCCAACGAAGACTCGGCGCATGAGTGATCTGTTCCGCCGCAAGAATCGCCGGTCGTCAAGCGACACCGAGAATCTCGAGGCCGGCGTCGATCACGAAGCCTTCGGCTACGAAGGCGATGGCGCGTATCGCCAGGGCGCCGAGAGTGAGCAGGCCGAGACGACGACGCTTCCGCGCTCGCAGAAGAAACCGCTCGCGAAAAAGACAGATGCCGCCGGTGCAGCCGCACCCGGCGCGAAAAGCTCTGACCCGTACGACTACCTCGAGGCGGAAAACAGCAGGAAGAAGGAGTTTCCGACGGCTGCCAGCCAAACGTCGGACCTGGAAAACGCCCCCACCGTGCCGGTGCCGAACGTGAGCGCTGCGGAGCAGACCCGCGAGCTGACCCCGCCCAAGGGCGAGGGCGTCAAGGGGCCGCACGTGCAGCCCGAACTTCAGGTTGAGACCGCCTACCCGCTCCCGAGCCCGGACATGCTCGTGGCCGGCCCGCCCGCGAAGGCTCGCTCCGAAGCGAACGATCGCGTTGTCGCGGCACTCGGCGAAGTGTTCGAGCAGTTTGGTGTGAACGCCGAGGTCGTGGGCTTTTCCCGCGGCCCGACCGTGACGCGCTACGAGGTCGAGCTCGGCCCCGGAACGAAGGTCGAGAAGGTCACGGCGCTGTCCAACAACATCGCGTACGCGGTCGCGAGCGCCGACGTGCGCATTATTTCGCCGATCCCCGGCAAGAAGGCGATCGGTATCGAGATTCCGAACGCGGACCGCGAAACTGTTGCGCTCGGTGACGTTCTTCGCAGCGGTGTCGCGACCGCCAACGAACACCCCATGGTGATGGGGCTCGGTAAGGATGTCGAAGGCGGATTCGTGATTGCGAATCTCGCGAAGATGCCCCACTTGCTTGTTGCGGGCGCGACCGGCGCCGGTAAGTCGAGCTTTGTGAACTCGATGATCACCTCAATCCTCATGCGTGCAACGCCAGAGGAAGTGCGCATGGTGCTCGTTGACCCGAAGCGCGTTGAGCTGACGATCTACGAGGGGATCCCGCATCTCATCACCCCCATCATCACGAACCCCAAGAAGGCCGCGGAGGCGCTCGAGTGGGTCGTGAAAGAGATGGACCACCGCTACGACGATCTCGCCGAGTACGGCTTCAAGCACATCGACGACTTCAATAAGGCCGTGCGCGCGGGCCAGGTGAGCCCTCCGCCGGGAAGTGAGCGTGTGCTCGCGCCCTACCCCTACCTCCTCGTGGTCGTTGACGAGCTTGCCGACCTCATGATGGTCGCCCCGCGAGACGTCGAGGCGTCGATCCAGCGCATTACCCAGCTTGCGCGCGCTGCCGGCATTCATCTCGTGCTCGCAACCCAGCGCCCCTCCGTCGACGTCGTCACGGGCATCATCAAAGCGAATGTTCCCTCCCGCCTCGCGTTCGCGACGAGCTCCCTCCAGGATTCGCGCGTCATCCTCGATACTCCCGGCGCGGAGAAGCTCATCGGCCAGGGCGACGCGCTCTTTCACCCCATGGGCAAGGCGAAGGCTATGCGTGTGCAGGGCTCGTGGGTCAACGAGTCCGAGATTCACGCAGTCGTCGACTACGTGAAGGGGCAGGCGAAGCCGCAGTACCGCGAGGACGTGCAGCAGGTCGCCAAGAAGAAGCAGATCGACGATGACATCGGCGGCGATCTCGACGTGCTGCTTCAGGCGGCCGAGCTTGTCGTCACCACGCAGTTCGGCTCCACCTCGATGCTTCAGCGCAAGCTCCGCGTGGGCTTCGCGAAGGCGGGGCGCCTCATGGACCTTCTCGAGTCACGCGAGATCGTGGGGCCGAGCGAGGGCTCGAAAGCTCGCGATGTGCTCGTGCGTCCCGAGGATCTCCCGCGCGCGATCGCACGCATCAAGGGAGAGGACACAGACCTGTATGAGGACGCGGAGGACGCTTCCCACGCGGGTTCCGGTTCCGGGGCGGGGGAGTCCGACGCCTCCTCGGCCCACGATCGCTACTCGGATGATCCGTTGGACCACTCCTCGCGTGAGGTGAGCCCCGAGTATTACGACAACGACGATGCCGACGGCGAAGACGCCTGGCAGCTCACGGGCCGCTAACGCGCGAAAGATGCCGCTAAAGAGAAGGGAAACACCCATGAGCGCTTCCGATACCCCGCGCGTTCCGCTGTGGAATATCGCGAACATCCTCACCGTGACGCGCATGGTCATGGTGCCTATCTTCGTGGTCGTAGCCGCGCTTTACCACGAGGACATCGCCATGAGGTGGGTCATTGCCGGGATCTTTGTGCTCGCAATGGTCACGGACTTCGTCGACGGCTACCTCGCGCGCTCTCGGAACCTCATTACCGATTTTGGCAAGATCATGGACCCGATTGCAGACAAGGCGATGACGGGCGCCGCGCTCATCATGCTTTCGGTGTGGCAGTACGTGCCGTGGTGGATCACAGTGCTCATTCTCGTGCGCGAGATTGGTATTACGGTCATGCGCTTCACGATCTTGAAATATGGCGCGCTTCCCGCAAACTTCAGCGGCAAGGCGAAGACGATGATGCAGTCGATCGGGATCACCTTCTGCCTCATGCCCTTCGAGCTGATGTGGCCTCCCGCGTGGTGGATCGGCATCACGCTCATCGCCATCGCTCTTGTGCTCACGCTCTGGTCGGGTCTTCGCAATGTCAACGACGGGCTGCGCCTGCGCCGCGAGGCACTCGCGCAGAAAGCGGCATAACAAGGATGGACGCGCCGCGTGAGCAGCTGGCGTCGGCCCGCGCCCTCCTTGCCACGTGCGAAGAGAGGGGTATGAGCCTCGCGACGGCTGAGTCGCTCACGGGCGGGATGCTCGTCGCGCGCCTCGTGGACGTTCCGGGCGCTAGCAGAGTCGTCCAGGGTGGTGTGTGCACGTACAGTTTCGAAGCGAAGGCGTCTATTTTGGGGCTAGACCTTGCGGACCTGCAGGCGAGGGGAGCCGTGCGCGCCGAGGTGGCGAGCAGCATGGCTCGGGCCGCGCGCCGCGTGTACGGGGCAGATGTTGCCCTTGCGACGACCGGAGTGGCCGGGCCCGGGAATGACGATTACGGCAACCCGGAAGGGCTTGCCTACATCGCCGTGAGCACGCCGAATCGTGATCTCGTGCGTGAAGTACGCCTCACGGGTTCGCGCCCTGTGATCCGTGCGAGGGTTGTCGACGACGCGATCGCCCTCGGTATTGAGGCTCTGACCAGCGTAAATGCGTAACGGCTGCGGTGGGCCGGTGTGGGAAACCTGAAAAGCGAGCGCGTGTGAGGCCGTAGGATGGCGGAACAACGAGGAACCCTCGTGCGTTGAACAGACGTGAACACGTACAAGAATGCGGGAGCTAGCGCTCCCGGGCAACGAAAATGGGTGACGGCCTCGGGGCCGCGCCCGGCGTCCGTGCTGGGCCACGAGTCGGCGGTACCGCGGCGCGGAACACTGACAAGGAAGGGAGAATCTCGCATGGTGCTCTTCCGCCAGGAACTCGGCGGCGTTTTGCGCGAGGCGCGCCGCCGCCAGGGCAAGACTCTGCGTCAGGTATCGGCCGATGCGCGAGTCTCGCTCGGCTACTTGAGCGAAATCGAGCGCGGCCAAAAGGAAGCCTCGAGTGAACTGCTCGCCTCCGTGACCGAAGCTCTCGGTTACCCCATGTCGGTGATTCTCCGCGAAGTTGCAGATCGCGTGGCACTCGAAGAGGGCATCGTTATTCCCGACACCGTTCCCGCCGAGCTCGAGCGGGGCGTACAGGGCGCCGAATACGCACTGGCACGGTAGTCCACGTGAGGCGAAGCGAGTTTCGCGAGCTCGCCGCCTATGTCTTTGGTGACGAGCTCGCGCATACGTACTGTCATGAATTCGCGCTTGTGACGTGCGGGAACTTAACCCCGAACGAGGCGATTGAGGCGGGCTACCCCGTTAAAGAAGTGTGGCACGCGCTGTGTGATGACATGGATGTGCCTGTGCGCATGCGCTGGGAGGTCCCGCCCGAGGCGCGTCCGCGCGCGTGAGCGTGTGGCGGCGAAAGGCGTGACACGAATCGAACACGCGTGCGCATTAACGTGCAAATCGAACAGGTGTTCGTTTACGATGGTGTTGTTCGACCTCCACGGTGCGTGTGCATCCACACCTGTGCCGGGGTCGAGTTTAAATGTCTCACCCCCGTTTACCGTTGGAAGGGTCAAGCGAGAGGCCACCTCGTAGCGGGGTGACAAACGAAAGGAACCGCCATGGCAGCTGCCGCCAAGGATCGCGATAAGTCGCTCGAAAACGCGCTCGCACAGATTGACCGTCAGTTCGGCAAAGGCTCGATTATGCGCCTTGGCGACGACACACGCCCGCCCGTCGAAGTCGTTCCCACGGGGTCGGTCGCACTTGACGTCGCGCTCGGTATCGGTGGTCTTCCCCGCGGTCGTGTCGTCGAGATCTACGGTCCGGAGTCCAGCGGTAAAACCACGGTTGCGCTCCACGCGATTGCAAACGCGCAGCGGGCGGGCGGCATTGCTGCCTTCATCGATGCGGAGCACGCCCTCGATCCGGAATACGCGAAGAAGCTCGGCGTCGATATCGATGCACTTCTCGTGTCGCAGCCCGACACCGGCGAGCAGGCTCTCGAAATTGCCGACATGCTCGTGCGCTCGGGCGCGATCGACGTTCTCGTCGTCGACTCCGTCGCAGCACTTACGCCAAAGGCCGAAATCGAAGGCGAGATGGGCGACTCTCACGTGGGCCTCCAGGCGCGCCTCATGTCGCAGGCGCTTCGCAAGCTTACCGGTGCGCTCTATTCGAGCGGCACCACCGCTATTTTCATTAACCAGCTGCGCGAGAAGATCGGCGTGTTCTTCGGCAGCCCCGAAACCACCACGGGTGGCAAAGCACTCAAGTTCTATGCTTCGGTGCGCATGGACATTCGCCGCATCGAGACCCTCAAACAGGGCACCGATGCGGTTGGCAACCGCACTCGCGTCAAGATCGTGAAGAACAAGATGGCTCCGCCCTTCAAGCAGGCCGAATTCGACATCCTCTACGGCGAGGGCATTTCTCGCGAAGGTGGCCTCATCGATCTCGGCGTCGAAAACGGCATCGTGCGCAAGTCCGGTGCGTGGTACACGTACGATGGCGATCAGCTCGGCCAGGGCAAGGAAAATGCGCGCCAGTTCCTCAAGGACAATCCGGATCTCGCCGCAGATATCGAACAGAAGATCCTTATGAAACTCGGCATTGGCCAGTACGCAGATGAGGCCGCTAAGAAGGCCGCTGCCGATGCTCCTGTGGGGGACGGCGAATTCGTAGACGATGACGTCCCCGCGCAAATCTGATCCTCGTCCCCACGCTCGAGCTGGGCAAGAGGATTGGCGCGCGGGCGTCGTTGAAGAGCTCGCCGAGCACATCGCCGCCATCGAAGCGGGGGAAGCCGCACCTGGGGAGGGCAGCAACCCGTGTCGAGGTGGAGTATTCCGCGATCACGAAACGGAAAAAGTCGTCGTCAAGGAATGCAGGTATGTGCTCGGCCTGCTCGCCCACCGGCAGCGCAGTGAGGCGGAGATTCGCGCGAAGCTCGCGCAGCGCGTGCATGAAGTTGATGTTCTTGAAGAGGTCATGCGGCGTCTCGATACCGCTGGACTCATCGATGACGAAGGCTTTGCGCGCGCCTGGGTAGAGCAGCGGCGCGAGAGCAAACTCCTCGGCACGGCCGTCTTGCGTCAAGAACTCGAAGATAAAGGCGTCGGTGTGCTCGATATCGACACCGTTCTCGCGGAGACCGCTCCGTATGACAGCGAAAAGGAGCGCTGCCAGATCCTCGCGAGAGAACGGCTTGCGAAAGAGCTTCGTAAAAGCGGCGGGGCTGAAAACCTCGATCGAGGGGCGGCCCTTCGGCGCATTGGCGGCGCACTCGCGCGCCGAGGCTACTCGGAAAACCTCACGCTCTTCGTGCTCAATCGCGAGCTTGATGCGGCGGGAGTCACCTGGTCCTGATCGATCCCTGTCGCGGGGCCCAATGCCGACCCCCGGATGCTCGCGGTCATGAAATTTCGTGAGCTTGGTGACTGTGTTCAGCACCTAAGCCCCTGCAGGGATTTGAGTTCGAGAGGGAGCCAAAGGTCCAGGGTAGTTGCTCTTTACGCGGATGTGGTGCGTGGTCGTCTGTCGAGACTGCACTCGATTGCTATGTGCGAGGTATCGCGCCCGTGATAGTGGGGTACTATGTGTTCGTGCCACTGTCTCTTTCTCTGTGAAGAAGGTCCACGATGAAATCCCCTCAGGTCTATCGTCATGCCGCCGTGCGAGTGCTTCTCGCGATGGCGCTCGCATGCGTCTTGGTCATGCAATCGTTGCTCGGGGGCGGCTTGGTCGCCCTCGCCGAGCCCGCGACGCCGAACATCGAGATCACACTCAACCGGCTCACCGACGACAATCAGCCTACAGGCTTCAAAAACAAATACCAGGTGACCGTCAAATGTGAATACTTGAATGGTCAGGAGAGCGAAGACGACTGCCTTACGGGCGGCGTATTGAAGTTTGACGGCGTTCCGAAAGACTGGAACTTCGAAATCGGTAGCAGTGAGCAGCTCAGTTCCGTTAATAGCGCGGGCCGTACTGCGATTGTCAAGACGATCGGTAAACAGGGGGCGACGTTTTCATTCGAGGTTTCCGTCACTCCGCCGAACTATGTGACGCCGAACAATACCTCGTGGGACTTGACGGCTGCCCTGACTTCGGATCAGCTCAAAAACCCGCTGAAGAGCGAAACCATTCACACTAATGCGGTAGCTAACCGAAAACTTGAAGTCGATAAGAAGGCGCTTCAGGAGTCAACGTGGATTGGCGATACCGTCGTATGGCAAGTCGCGGCAGATATTAACGATGGCCAGAAATACAAAGGGTTGGGTGTTCACCGCCCGTTGAAGGTGGAGTTTTCTGATGTGCTCCCGACTGGGTTTGAGCCGACTGAGATTCGGTATGCAGGCCAGAAGGTCGAATTCACCTACGATAAAAATAGCCGAAAGCTGCAATGGTCGGTTGAGGGAATTCAAGTTCCTGAACCTAACAAAGCGAATGACGTATACAAATTTGAGGTGCACACCAAAGTCACCTCTGCAGCCTGTCAGGGGAAGCCTGAACCGTGCGTAGGTAAGTCCGAAAATGCGGTAACGGCAACGGCGCACTATAACGGTGCTGCCGATCTCACAGCGGATGCTAAAGCGTCCGTATCTCTAGCGGGACGCCCGGATAGCCGTGGAGTCATTAGTAAGACCGCCGTCGGGGTTCCCGTGAAGGTAGGCGACGCGACCCGAAAGGGAATTTTTCCCCTTCGGTACCAAGACGCAAACGACAAAAACTGGGATGGCAAAGCTTTGTGGCGGACGCCGCAAGATGCCTACGCTGCTGATGACCGTCTCAATGGTGATCGTTCCTCGTTGGTCGCGGGCGGCTATACGGTCGACGTGGCTGTCTATGAGGGAAGCACTCCAGTGAAGGACGGAAGTTCACTGCTTCCGTTGACCCTAAGCTACGAAGACGATGTGCCGTGTATGGATCCGGCGACCGTGCAAGATGGCTTCTTGTACACGTCTCGGACCGATGGCAAGCTTTGCCAGCGCCCTGCGTTTCACGTTACGGCGGTGGAGATCAGTACTGACGCCCCCGGCAGCCTTAGCGTTGGAGACTTCGTACCCGTCGCCGTTCTGACGGATGGGAGTCGAGTCCCCCTTACGAAACTGGGGGATGTTGAAGTTGCCGAAAAGGACAAGCCGAAGCGGATTGGCTCTGTGGTGTATTCGGTTCCTAAGAGCGCACGTGGCAAGGTAGCGAGGATCGTTGCTGCACCGGAGCGTCCACTCGACGGGGCAAAAACCTGGAAGATGACGATCGGCGGCTTCGCCGACGAGAAACTCGGCGGCGACGCGATCCTGCGCAATCAGAAAGCGCGAGTGACGGTCACTGCCAACAAGCAAACTAAACCGTTTATCGACGGACGTTCTCCTATTGCAGATTTGCACCTTCTGGGGAGCCTTCATCACGTGGAGAAGACCTGGTCTTCCATTGGAAACCAGTTCGTCCCGCTTGAGCCAAACAATGAGGTTTCGAAGGCCGGCATCCGTTGGCAGGTCGATTTCTCTTTCCGTGGCAAGACGCAGTCGTCTGGAGATATTGTCGTCAGCGACCTCCTTCCGCGCGGTATGGAAATCGTGACCGACCCTTCCAAAATTCATAGAAAAAGTGGCATTACGGATGCGGTCTACACCTATGACGAGGCTGAATTCACTCGAGGAGTAAGCGGCGCCTCGAAGCGGAAAGTCGAGACCAAGGTTGTGGAGAACTATCAGGACGGCCGCACGCTCGTGCAATGGAGGATCCCTCATACGTGGGCCGATCCCGATCCGTCCGGCAATGTCGATGTGGTCGGGCGTTTCCGATTCGCCGCGCAGCCCCGCTATGCCGGCTCGTATACCAACGATGTGTACCTGACGGATGCAGCGGAGCCAAATTTCCGGTGCCCGTTAGACACGCCCGAGGACGTCCTCAATCTGGATGGGGATAGCGCCACCGCTAAAGCCTGCCACGGCGCCTCTTCCTGGTCGATCGACGCCCCTGCTGGCTACCGAGCGCTCTCACTTGCGAAGGCGGTGAAAGGTCCAGAAGACGCCTCTTTCGCCTATACCCCAAAGAAGGCGGTCGTTCCTGCCAAGGGCGGTCCGGTCACGTATCGCATCGAGGCTACGAACTCTTCGAGCGACGCAACGAACGGACTCGTGTTTTACGACGTGCTCCCGCATAAGGGGGATACGGGCGTGAGCGAGAAACTTGCGGATCAGAGCCGTGGGTCGACGCAGTCCGGCTCGTTCACTGCAATGACGAAGGTCCCTCAGGGAGTGAAGGTCTACTACTCGGCCTCAACGAACCCTTGCCGTCCGGAAGTATTCCCGAACGCCGCCAATAGCGGTTGCGTGAATGACTGGTCGGAAACTGCTCCGAAGAATGTGACAGCCCTGAAGTTTGTGTATGACGGTGAGCTAAAGCCGAAGCAAACTCTGGCGCTCGAGTACACGATCTCCGTTCCAGTAATGAAACCGACGGATGTGTTGTGGAATTCGGTGGCGGCGAAGGCGAGCTTCGCTAGCGGTCAGTCCTTGCCTCCTGTTGAGGCGCCGAAGGTTGGTGCTGCTCGTGTCGCTCAACCTCAGTTTGCGGTAGAGAAGAAGTCTGGGAAGGCGTCTGCTGAGGATGGTAAGTGGTCCTCCACCTACACGGTGACAGTGAAGAACACGGGGCCGTTTGAGGGGAAGTCTGCTTTAGTGGCGGATACGCCTTCGCTTCCGAAGGGGTTCACACTCTCGGGGGCCAAGGTTGATGGGGCGACGGTTGATGCTAAGTCTGGTTCGTTCCCTGTGACTGATGGTGTGGAGCTTGCGCCGGGTGGGTCGAAGACCTTCAAGGTTGAGATCTCCGGTGACTATAAAGCGGCTGACGTTGATTGGGCGTCGGTGGCGAAGTGTGAGACTGCTGGCGGCGGTTCCGTTACGGGTGGTCTTGTCAATACGGTCACGATGGATGGCGACACCGACGGCACTTCGAACAACGCAGCGTGTAATCCTGTGAAGAAGGCCCCGAAGTTTGCGGTGAAGAAGGAGGCCTCGGGAGAGGCGTCTGCCGCGAACGGCAAGTGGTCCTCGACCTACAAGGTAACGGTGTCGAACACTGGCGAGGTGAAGGGCACCTCGAAGGCTGTGACGGATACGCCGTCGGTTCCTGCTGGTTTCACTGTCTCGGGAGCGAAGGTTGACGGTAAGGACACCACGCTGACGGACGGCTCGTTCACGGTGACTAATGGTGTTGAGCTTGCTCCTGGTGAGTCGAAGACTTTCACGGTTGTGGTGTCGGGTTCGTTTGATCCGGCACGGGTGAAGGAGTCTGAGGTTCTTCAGTGTGCTGGTGATGGTGCTGAGGGTGCTCATGGTTTCGTCAATGACGTCACGCTCGATGGTGATTCTGACGGCGAGGGCAACAACACGGCCTGCACGACGGTGGAGAAGGCGCCGAAGTTCGCGGTGAAGAAAGAAGCTTCTGGCAAAGCTAACGCTGTGAACGGTAAGTGGTCGTCGACCTACACGGTGACGGTGACGAATACCGGTGTGCTTGCTGGTAAGTCTGCTGCTGTTGTGGATGCTCCGTCGGTTCCTGCTGGGTTCTCGCTCACGAATGCGACTGTTGAGGGTGCTGATGTTGCTCTCGCGGATGGTTCGTTCACGGTGACCGATGGTGTTGAGCTTGCTCCGGGTGAGTCCAAGGCGTTCACGGTCGTGGTCTCTGGTTCGTACAGGCCGGCTGATGTTGATTGGACAGCCGCGGGTCAGTGTGGTGCTGACGGCGCTGAGGGTGCGCATGGTTTCGTCAACATGGTTGCGATGCCAGGCGACACTGACGGCGAGGACAACAACACGGCGTGCAACACGGTGACGAAGGATCCGGCATTTGCAGTGAAGAAGGAGTCGGGTAAGGCGTCTGCCGTGAACGGTGAGTGGTCCTCGACCTACACGGTGACGGTCACGAACACCGGCGAGCGCGCTGGTAAGTCTGCTGCTGTTGTGGATACACCGTCGGTCCCTGCTGGGTTCACTGTCACGGGTGCGACGGTTGACGGTAAGCGTGTTGCCGTGAAAGACGGTTCGTTTACGGTGACCGATGGTGTTGAGCTTGGTCTTGGTGACGCGAAGTCGTTCACGGTTGTGGTCCAAGGTTCGTACAGCGCAAAGGCTGACTGGGCGAAGGCTTCGAGGTGTGATGCTGATGGCACCGCGAGTGGCCTGTTCAACCAGGTGAGCATGCCCGGTGACTCCGATGGTGCAGCTAATAACACGGCCTGCAATACGGTTGAAAAGCCGAAGACGCCTGCCGTGCCGCAGAAGCCGCAGAAGCCGTCGAAGCCGCAAAAGCCGGTGTCTGGTTTGCCGCTGCCGCGTACGGGTGCGCCTATTGGGTTGAGTGCTGCGGCTGGTGTGGTCACGGTTCTTGCGGGTTGCGTGATCCTGGTGGCTGGGCGTCGCAGCAGGCGCTCTTAGCACTGACGCAGGCGGGCTAGGAGAGATCCTTAGAAAGTTTTCCTAGCCTGGCCTGCGGTCACTGCTTCCGCGTGCCACGCACGTGATCGGGGTGGTGTTCACAGTCCACGAGACTGCGAACACCACCCCCTTTTTTTGTGCTGCCGCCACCCTGGTGGTTGTTTAACGTCGGTGGGGCACGGCTGCAGGCCGTCAGGCATAAGGAAAGGCCGGATTCAATCTCAAGGCACGATGGAAGAGAGAAACGAACGTGGCTTGGATTCGTAAAAACAGGAGTGCCCAGGTGGCGTCCACAACGTCACAGAAAGTTCCGTCTCACGCGGCAAACTACGTATTCTTGACTCACGATGAGCGAAACAGCGATCCTGAACGACACTGACGCGCCGGCACGCGGCACCTACCAAGTGCGCACGTTCGGCTGCCAAATGAACGTCCACGACTCTGAGCGCCTCACGGGCCTCTTGGAGCAGGCAGGCTATACGCCGGCCGCCGACGGCGCCGACCCGTTGAACGGCGACGTCGATGTCATCGTCTTCAACACGTGCGCTGTGCGCGAAAACGCCGACAACCGGCTCTACGGTAACCTCGGCCAGCTCCGTCCCGCGAAAGATGCCAACCCCAATTTGCAGATTGCCGTCGGCGGGTGTCTAGCCCAAAAGGATCGCGCCACCATTACCGAGCGCGCACCCTGGGTCGACGTCGTGTTCGGTACTCACAACATCGGTTCTCTCCCCGTTCTTCTTGACCGCGCTCGCGTTCAACAAGAGGCCCAGGTGGAAATCCTCGAGTCGCTCGAGGTGTTCCCCTCGACTCTCCCCACAAAGCGCGAAAGCGCGTACGCGGGTTGGGTATCGATTTCGGTCGGATGCAACAACACGTGCACGTTCTGCATCGTTCCTTCCCTACGAGGGAAGGAGAAGGACCGTCGCCCCGGCGAGATTCTCGCCGAGGTTCAGGAACTCGTGAACCAGGGAGCTCTTGAAGTGACTCTCCTTGGTCAAAACGTGAACTCCTACGGAGTGGAGTTCGGCGACCGGGGTGCGTTCGCCAAGCTCTTGCGTGCGTGCGGCGAAATCGAGGGGCTCGAGCGCGTGCGATTCACGTCGCCGCACCCCGCGATGTTTACCGATGACGTCATTGACGCGATGGCGGAAACACCCAACGTGATGCCGCAACTGCACATGCCGCTCCAATCGGGCAGCGACGCTGTTCTCAAAGCTATGCGCCGCTCGTACCGCTCCAAGAAATTCCTCGGGATCCTCGAAAAGGTGCGCGAGAAAATCCCGCACGCAGCAATCACGACCGACATCATCGTCGGCTTTCCCGGTGAAACGGAAGAGGACTTCCAAAAGACCCTTGATGTGGTCGAGGCTTCGCGTTTCTCGAGCGCCTTCATGTTCCAGTACTCGCCGCGCCCGGGCACTCCGGCCGCCGAAATGGACGATCAGATCCCGAAGGCGGTCGTCCAGGAGCGATTCGAGAGGCTCGTCGCGCTTCAGGATCGCATTGCGGCCGAAGAAAATGCGAAGAAAGTCGGGGCTGAGGTTAACGTGCTCATCGCCGAAGGCGAGGGTGATCGAGACTCCGAAACGCACCGCATCTCTGGCCGCGCCGAGGACGGCCGGCTCGTGCACGTTGCTCTGCCCGAAGGGTATGCGGAGGAGGACCGCCCTCGTCCCGGTGATGTCGTCCGTGCCCGCGTCACCAAAGCCGCGCCGTTCTACTTGATCGCCGACTCGGGCGCCGAAGGCGGCGAATTCGAGGTGCGTCGCACCCGCTCGGGCGATGCGTGGGAACGTCGGGCGAACGGCGATGAGGAGGCCGCTTCGTGCGGTACGCCCGGCCCCGGTGGGCCCGTGAGCCTCGGTCTTCCGAGCCTTAGGCGCCCGGAGCGCTAGGCTGAAACGGGCGGTGAGGGCACGCGCTCAGGCGTTGACGTCGCCCTGGTTGCTCACCTGCGTCGAGAGGCTCGCGAAGAACGCCACCGTCGTTGATAGCGCGCACGTGATGGCGCGGTCGATCGCGTCGTCGCTCACCCCGTAGAAATAATCGAAGACCAGCTCGCCGTACACGCCGAGCACCGAGTCATTCTCGCGGCGGACGTACGCTTTCGGCCACATGCGCTCCATGTTCCAGTGGTTGCACAGGCGCGTTGCTTCGAGTTTCTGCTGCACGGCGAGAAGCTCGTCCCAGCGCCCCCGGACGACGAGGATGTGCGAGTGCTCGCCGGCGACTGCGAACGTGAAAGGATAGTGGTCAAAGCGCGCACGCAACACGGTGGGGGTGTCATCATCCTCGACGAAGGCATAGCCGAGCCGCCCGAGAGACTCCTTGAGACGTTCGATGCTGAGTTCTTCGCCTGCGAGTGCGGCTTCGTGTGAGTGGCCGTTGGGCATCGGCTGCCTTTCTGTGGTGTCCGGGCCGGTGGCTGCGTGAAGTCCACGCTAGCGGCTTTCGGCTCGGTGCGCGAACGAGCAGTGGTGAGATCGAAGGGAGTTCACGTGGCACATGTGGTGAACGGTGGTGGGGGCCACGACGGTGGTGCTGGACAGGTGCCGCCGCTTGTCGTGATTGCGGGCGCGACTGCAACGGGCAAGAGCGCCCTCGCGATCGAGGCTGCCCGCCGTTTCGGAGGCGAAGTGATCAACGCTGACGCTCTCCAGTTTTACCGTGGAATGGATGTGGGGACCGCCAAGGTGACCCCGAGCGAGCGCCGCGGTGTTCCCCATCACCTCCTCGATATTCTCGACGTCACCGAAGAGGCGAGCGTCGCAACGTTCCAGGCGGATGCACGCCGGATTGCGAGCGAGATCCGCGAAAGGGGCAAGATTCCTGTTGTCGTTGGAGGCTCGGGGCTCTACGTGCGGGCGTTTACCGACGTGATGGCTTTTCCACCGTCGGACCCCGGCGTGCGCGAGGAAGTCGAGGCTCACGTGCGAGCAATCGGCACCGGCGCTGCGCACGCCCAGCTTGCCGCAGCGGATCCCGATGCGGCCGCGAAGATTGCGCCGCGGGACGAGCGTCGAATTGTGCGAGCGCTCGAAGTGCACCGCCTCACCGGAAAGCCGTTCTCCGCGTTCCTGCCGACCTACACGTTCCACGATCCGGCGATCGCGTACGTCGCCGTGAAGCTCGACCGGGACACGCTCCACGAGCGTGTCGAGGCGCGCGTGCACCGCATGGTCGAAGCCGGATTTCGCGACGAGGTCGAGGGCTTGCTCGATGCGGGACTTGAGCGCGGGGTGACGGCGCGCCAGGCGATCGGCTACGCCCAAATGATCAAGCACGTGCGGGGCCACTGGAGTCTCGAAGAAGCGATCGAGTCGACGATCACCAATACCCGCCGTCTCGTGCGCAAGCAGGACACGTGGTTCAGGCGGGATACGCGGCTCACGTGGGTGCCGGGGGAGGATTCCGACGAAGCGCTCGCCGTGATTGAGCGCGAGATTGCGCACGCCGCTAGGCGCCCGTCAAACGCTGAGGTGTGAGGTCCCGCGTGCGTGTGCCTATGATCGGGCCATGGCCACTGCATCCTCATGCCCCAACGCGCGCAAGGCTCTAAGCTACGCGAGTGCCACCAAAAACGATTTTGTGATGATCGACGACCCTGCGGGTCGAGGCGAGCTCAACAGCGCACGCGTTCGTGAGCTCGCGGGCCCCACGGGAGTGGACGGGGTGATCCGCGCGATTCGCACGCGATGCCTCGGTGACCCGGCAAGCCAGGGGCTCGACACGGTCCCCGAGTGGTTTATGGACTATCGCAATGCAGATGGCACGATTGCGCAAATGTGCGGCAACGGCGTTCGGGCCTACGCAGCGTTTCTCGCTGATCGCGGTTACGTTGAGGATCGGGTGTTCGACATCATGACTCGCGCGGGTGTACGCACGGTCGAGATCCTCGAGGAAGGCCCACAGTGGCAGGTGCGCGTGGGCATGGGAGCCGCAGAACTTGAAGG
>OKEG01000122.1_pt1 | contig 35350 bp, 5 predicted proteins | sample 1614111 | NCBI WGS metagenome assembly OKEG01 (sample SAMN04436907, study PRJEB24849) | human gut metagenome | biome: human gut; feature: NICU; material: stool | host: Homo sapiens | place: USA: Saint Louis, MO | collected 2012-04-09 | reverse complement strand
GCTTTGGCTTGTTCAATTTCTTCTTTAGTCATCGCATTGTTAATGCCGTTATGACCTTGTTGCAAGATTTGATTTATTCGATCTTTAAGTGCTTGTTTTTCCTTATCTGTTAGATTTGGATTTCGATCAATTTCGTCAATTAATGCTTGAACTTGTTTATCAACATCTTGTTTCGCATTTTCTTTAGCTTTCACTATATCTTTAATTTCTTGTAATGCTTGTGCAAGTTGTGCTTTGGCTTGTTCAATTTCTTCTTTAGTCATCGCATTGTTAATGCCGTTATGACCTTGTTGCAAGATTTGATTTATTCGATCTTTAAGTGCTTGTTTTTCCTTATCTGTTAGATTTGGATTTCGATCAATTTCGTCAATTAATGCTTGAACTTGTTTATCAACATCTTTATTTGCATCAATTTTAGCTTTCGGTATTTCATTGGCATGCACTTGTTCAATCGCATGGTTACCAGCTGTTTGAACTTGAGATACATCCTGATTGCTTGTTGCTTTATTAATGTTGTTAATGATGCTGTTTGCCAATGCTTCTGCTTTATTTTTCGCAATAAGCTTGTCTTGATCCGTCGCATTTGAAGCTTCGATTTCTTTCAATTTATCTGCTAAGACTTTGTTAACATTTTGAATTGCTTTGTCCTTAGCTTCTTGTAGACGTTGCTCACCGTTAAGATTTTGGATTGCATCTTTGACTGTTTGAATTGCGCCGTTGATATCATTCACATTTGTGTGATCACTATTAATTAATGTATTTGCCAGACGTTTTGCATCATCAAAGTTTGATTTAGCAACATCGTCAGCATTTTGGTAATTGACAGTTTGTTCTGCAGTTGGAATTTCATTGTCAACTAAATGTTTCAATGTTTCCATCGCGTTATTCAAGTCGATTTGATCATTAATAATATTCGCTATACCTGTTACAGTATCGGCATTATTAATTGCTTGATGTGCAAGATCTTGTTGTTGTTGATTTAAACCATTTAATGTATCAACAAATGCATTAGCTTTATCTTTAGCCGTTGCAAGATTTTGATCACCATTTAAGGCTTTTTGAGCATCGATAATATGTTGTTTTAATTGTTCTGCCTCAGCTTTCGCGATTGCACTACCTTGAACTTTATCTAACTCGTGTGTTGCATTTGTAATGGCATTGTCATAATTTGCTTTCAAGTTATCGTCTGCATTGATGTAATTTGTACTGCTAATGACATCAAGATGATGTTCATCAATATACTGTTGTACTGCACCCATTGCATCATCTAATTGAACAGCTCTATTAATTGCTCGAGATGCTTTATTTAGCGTTTCAGCATTATTAATTTGTTGAATTGCTAATTGTCTTTGAGCATTGTTTAGATGTGTTAATTGATCCAATCTTTGTAATGCTTCAGACTTACGATTATTAAGTCTTTCTTCACCATTTAATGCCTGTTTCGCTGCTGTTACCGCATCGTTCAATTTGATAACTTCTTCAGCAGTTAAGTTTTGACCTGTCGCTTTATTTAGTGCTTCCTTCGCTTTATCAACTGCTTCATCGTACACGCGTTTGACTTGTGTATCTGCATTGACATAGTTCGTACTACCTTTCGTACGTCCTTCATTGCCAGTGATTTCTTGAGACAATTGATTCATTGCACGATTTAGCGCCTTAGCCTCATCTACAATTTGTTGGATTTGATTTAAATCGTCTGATTGATCGATGCGACCTTTAAATCCATCTTGTTGAGCATTGTTTAATGCATTTAATTGGTCAATGTCATGTTTACCATTTGTTTTAGCAAGTGCTACACGTTCATCACCAGTTAATGCTTGTTTTGCATTTAAAATGTTTTGAAGTGCTTGATCTACTTGTTGTTTATTCGCATTTTGTTTTAATACATTTTCAGCATCAGCAATCGCTTGTTTATAAGCCTTTTGCTTATCTGAATCTGCTTGCGTGTAATCAACTGTTTGTTCAACGTTTGTATGATCATTGACCGCTTGTTGTAATTGATCCATTGATTGGTTCAATTGTGTTGCTTGATCTACTAACTCAGCGATTGGTTGAAGTTTCGTCGCTTGATCAATGTTTTGTTTCGCACTAGCAATTTGATCAGCATTTAAATGTGTTAATTGGTCAATAGTTTGTTTCGCTTGTGTTTTAGCTTCTGCGACTCTCTCATTACCATTTAGCTCATTTTCTTTTTCTTGAAGCTTCGTTAACGCTTGTTCTACAGCATCTTTATTTGCATTTGAACCATTATTAGGATCTGTAATGCTTTGTGCAGCTTGTAACGCTTGATCCACTGCTTCTTTTTATCGGTTGATGCTTCAGTGTAATTTGGTTGTACTTTATCTACATTCACTTGATCAACTTTATTTTTCAATGTTTCCATCGCGTGGTCAAGTTCAGTAGCCGTTTGAACATGTTGTGCAACCTCAGTTCTTGTAGGCGCTGCATTTATAGCATCAGTTAATGCTTGTTGTTGCGCATGATTTAAGTTTGGTAATGCGTTAACAGTCGTTACTGCTTGTTGTTGATCACGAGCAAGTTTTTGATCACCATGTAGGTTATCTTTTGCAGTTGTTACTGCTTGTGTTAATTGTTCCACTTGTGATTTGTCGAGTGTTGGATTACCTGTTTGGTTAATTAAATCTTTGGCATGTTGTACTGCTGCTTGGTATGCATCCTTTTGTGGCTTATCTTCATTGATAAACTTGCTACCAGATTCTGTTTGTTGTTGATCTTGAATACTATTACGTAATGCTTGCATTGCTTGATCAAGTGCTTTTGCTTCAGCTAATTTTTGTGCTACTTCATCACGAGTTGCTGCGTTGTTTATTTGACTTTCAAGTGCTTGACGTTGCGGATTGTTCAAACCATTTAATTGATTTAAATCAGTAACCGCATGTTGTTTATCGTCTGCAAGTTTTTGATCACCATGTAAGTTATCTTTAGCTTGGTTAACAGCTTGTGTCAATTGTTCAACTTGTGCTTTATCAAGCGTTGGATTGCTAGTTTGATTAATCAAATCTTTGGCATGTTGTACTGCTGCTTGGTATGCATCTTTTTGTGGCTTATCTTCATTGATAAACTTGCTACCCGCTTCTGTTTGCTGTTGATCTTGAATGCTATTACGTAATGCTTCCATTGCTTGGTTAAGTGCTTGTGCCTCAGTTAATTTTTGTGCTACTTCGCCACGAGTTGCTGCATTATTGATTTGATTTTCTAGTGCTTGACGTTGTGGTGTATTCAAGTTAGACAAGTTATTTAACGTTTCTGTTGCACGTTGCTTATCTTGAGCTAATTTTTGATCACCATGTAAATTGTTTTTAGCATCAGTCACTGCCTGTGTCGCTTGATCAATGATTGATTTAGCTAATGTAGGATCAGTTGTTTTGTTAATCAAATCTTTCGCGTGTTGTACAGCTTGCGTATAAGCATCTTTTTGTGCTTGATCTTCATTAATAAATTTACTACTTGCTTCAGTTTGTGGTTGATCTTTAATACTTTCTTTTAATGCTTTCATCGCTTCATTTAATGCTTGCGCTTGTGCAATGATTTCAGCCACTTTATCACGAGTTGTTGCATTATTAATTTGATTTTCTAGTGCTTGTTGTTGTGCTGGTGTTAATTGATCTAAATGATTCAGAGAATTTCCAGCTGTTTGCTTATCTTGCGCTAATCGTTCAACACCGTCTAATGCATTTTTAGATGATGTTACTGCTTGTGTCGCACTTGTTACATTACCTTTATTGATAGTTGGATTATTTAATCCTGCAATGATAGACTCAGCATTTTGAACTGCTTCATCAAATGCTTGTTTTTTATTCGGTTCAGCATTGACATAGGCACTGCTCGCACGTGTTGCATCTTTGTCAGCAATACTTTGTTGTAATGCATCCATAAGTTGATCTAACGCTTGTGCTTCAGCCAAATCATGGTTAACGGCTGTTCTAGTTGTTTCACTGTCAATTAACGTATCTTCCATATGTTTTTGTGCATTATTTAAATGTGCTAATTGACTAACCGTTTGTTTCGCACGATCTTTATCATTTTGTAATTTCACATCACCATGTAATGCTGCTTTCGTTGTATTCACAGTTGTCGCTGCTTGATTAATTGCATTATTATCTAATGTTGCTGTTTGTTCATTGATAATATTATTTGCGGCTTGCACTGCTTGATCGTAGTTTTGTTGTTCTGGTTGATCTTCGTTGATATATTTGCTATTTGCTTTAGTTGCTGCGTTATCTTGAATACTTTCTCTTAAGCCATGCATTGCTTGGTTAAGCGTATTCGCATTTTGTTCAATTTGATGAACTGCAGTTACTAAAGTTGCAGCAGTAACTTGGTCTTTTAATGCTGTTTTTTGAGGATCATTTAAGCTTGTTAAAGCATCAATTGCTTGCGTCGCATTTGTTTTAGCAACTTGTAAATTATGATCTCCATTTAAGGCTTGAAGTGTTGTTTGAACTTTAGTAATAGCTTGTTCTACTTCTGTTTGGTTCGCATTTTGACCGGTTTGTTTGTTAATCATTGCTTCTGCTTCATTTACCGCTGTAGTATAAGCAGTTTGTTTATCAGTATCAGCATTGACGAAGTTACCACGTTGTTCAACGACTTGATGATCTGCAATCGCATTAATTAAGTTACCCATTGCTGTATTTAAAGATTCTGCTGTTTGTTTGTGACCATTAACTGCAGCAATATCAGATGATCGCGCAATTTGTGATTGTAACTGTTGCTTTTGCGCATTATTTAAATGATCTAATTGATCAAGTCTATTGTTCGCTTGTTGTTTAGCTGCTACAAGATTTTCATCACCATCTAATGCAACTTTCGTGTTATTTACTTGAGTTGTTGCACGATTAACATCATCTGGATTCATCGTAGGTGATGTTGTTTGATTAATGATATTATTAGCAGCTGTTACAGCTTGATTATAGTCATTTTGTCTTTGCGCAGTTGCATCATGATAATCTTCAGATGCTAATGTCGCTTGATTATCTGCAATACTATTTCTTAATAATTCCATCGCATGATCTAACGCTTGCGCTTTTTGATTAATTGTAGTGACATCTGTAACAAGTGACGCTTGTGTAATTTGACTTTCAACTGATTGTTTTTGTGCATCATTTAAGTGTGTTAGATTCACCAGTTGTTGTTTCGCTTGTTGCTTAGCATTCGCTAAATTATCATTACCATTTAATGCTTGTTTCGCTGCGTTCACTTCATTAGTGATGCTTTCAACTTGTGCTTGTACTTCATTAGTACCACTTTGTTTATTCAATAATGCTTCAGCTTTTGCTACGGCCTGTTTATACGCATTTTGTTTGTCAGGATCTGCATTTAAATAATTACCATCCGTTAATGTTTGAGTCTTATCATTAATAGCTTGTGATAATTGATTCATTGCTTGATCTAGGCTCGTTGCTGTTTGTTTAACTTGAGTTACTGTTGCAATTTCAGCCGATTGATCGATTTGACCTTTTAATGCTTGTTTTTGAGCATCGTTTAAATGTGTCATTGCGTTGACAGCATCTTTAGCATTTTGCTTTTCAGTTGCCAATTTAGCTTCACCGTTTAAGCCATTTTTAGCATCAGTCACTTGAGTTAATGCACGAGTAATATCATCTGGGTTAAGCGTTGGATTTGTCGTTTGATTGATAATACCTTCCGCTTGAGACACTGCATTTGTATATGCTGTTTGCTTATCGGCATCAGCATCATGATAGTTTTCACTTGCTTTGACGGTATCTTTATTTGCAATACCTTGTTTCAAGTTACCCATTGCTGTATTCACATTTTGTGCATTTTGTTTAGTTTGTTCAACTGTAGCTAACGCTTGTGCTTGGTTGATTTGATTACGTAACGCATCACGTTGTGGTTGATTTAAGTCACGTAACGTATCAAGATTTGCTATTGCATCTTGTTTCGCATGCGCTAATTTTTCATCACCGTTTAATGCATCTTTCGCTTGATTCATAGTTGTAACTGCTTGTGTTACTGTATCAGGCGTCAATACAGGTGTTGGTGTGCCATTTGCGATTTGTTGCGCTTGGTTAGTTGCATTGTTATATGCTTGTTGTTTGTCTTGATCCGCTTGTGTAAAGTCAACTGATTGTGGTACTTGACTATTCGCTTGAATTTGTTGTTTCAACGTACCCATTGCATTATTTAATGCATCAGCATTTTGCTTAATAGCATTAACACCTGTAACAAGTTCTGCATGTGACACTTGGTCTTTTAATGCTGTTTTTTGTGGTTGATTTAAGTTTGGTAACTGATCAATGGCAGTATTCGCATTGTCTTTAGCAACTTGTAAGTTATGGTTACCGTTTAAATCACCCTTAGCTTGAGTCACTTGTTGTAACGCTTGAGCCACTTGTTGTGGATCCACGTTTGCATTTGGTGTACCACTAATAATTTGTTCAGCATGTGCTACCGCATTGTTGTAAGCATTTTGCTTATCAGTATCAGCATTGACAAAGTTACCATTTGCTTTAGTTTGATCTTTATCTGCAATACCTTGTTTCAATTGTGTCATTGCTTGATTTAAATCTTGTGCTGTTTGCTTAATTGTGTTTACATTTGCAACAGTTTGCGCAGCATCGACTTGTTGTTTTAATGCATCTTTTTGCGCTTGATTTAAATCATTCGCATTAGTAATAACTTGTTTCGCTGCATCTTTTGCACGTTGTACATTGTCACTACCATTCAATGCTTGTTTCGCTTCGTTCACACGTTGCATCGCTTGTTCCACTTCAGTTTGACTTGCATTGCTGCCATTTGCTTTAGATAAAATGTCTTCTGCATGTGCAACCGCATTAGTATAAGCATCTTTCTTAGCTTTATCTGCATCAGTAAAGTTAATGCTATTTAATGTCTCAGTTTTATCTTGTAATGCATTACTTAAGTTAGTCATTGCATTATTCAGATTTTGAGCATTTTGCTTAACATTATTAACTGTTGCAATATCTGGTGCTTGTTCAACTTGAGTTGTTAACGCTTGTTTTTGCGCATCATTTAAATGATCTAATGTACCAAGATTTGTCTTAGCAGCTTGTTTGGCATCAGCTAATTTTTGATTACCGTTAAGTGCTTGATTTGTATCATTCACTTTAGTTAATGCTTGTTGAATTGTATTTGGATCCATTGTTGGATTTGTTGTTTGTTTCAACAATTCTTCTGCTTTAGTTACTGCATTATCATATGCTGTTTGCTTGTCAGTATCAGCATCGTGATAGTTCTCGCTACCTTTAATTTGTGCTTTATTCGCAATACCTTGTTTCAATTGTGTCATCGCATCATTAAGCGTAGTTGCCGCTTGTTGAATAGCATTGACGTTTGGTACAAGTGTTGCTTGCGTGATTTGTTTGTTGTATTCATCACGTTGCGCTTGATTCAAGTTTGGCAATTGATCAATAGCATGTTGAACATTTTGTTTCGCCTTTGCTAAGTTCGTATTACCATTTAAATCATTTTTAGCTTGCGTAACTTTATTTAACGCTGCAGTAATTTCGCTAGGTGTAACGACAACATCAGGCGTACCACTAATTAATGCTTCAGCTTTCGCAACTGCTTGTTTATATGCATTTTGCTTATCAGGATCTGCATTGACAAAGTTACCATCAGCTTTAGTTTGCTCTTTATCTGCAATGCCTTGTTTTAATTGTGTCATCGCATTGTTTAACTCTTGCGCTGTTTGTTTAACATTGTTTACACCAGCTACAGTAGTTGCATTTTGAACTTGTTGTTTTAATGCGTCTTTTTGTGCTTGGTTAAGGTCATTAGAGCTATTAATTAATGCTGTTGCTTCATCTTTCGCATGTTGAACGTTGGCATTACCATTTAAAGCTTGTTTTGCAGCATTAACTTGTTGTATTACTTGTTCAACTTCAGTTTGTGTTGCATTACCACCATTAGCTTTTGAAATGATATTTTCAGCATTTGTAACAGCAGTGTTATATGCTTGTTGTTTTGCTTGATCTGCATCAGTGAAGTTAACTGTTGCTTTGGTATCATTTTTATCAGCTATCGCTTGTTTCAAGTTACCCATCGCTGTATTTAAGTTTTGCGCATTTTGTTTAATTTGATTTGCTTCATCAACAGTATGCGCGCCATTAATTTGATCAGTAACTGCTTGTTTTTGAGCATTATTTAAGTTGTCTAATGAACCTAATGATTGTGTCGCTTGTTGTTTCGCTGCCTCTAGGTTTTCATTACCATTTAATGCATTTTTAGTTGTGCTTACTTGTCCAGCAGCTTGATTGATAACAGTCGGATCTAAAGTTGGACTTGTAGTTTGATCAATAATACCTTGTGCAGTTGTGACAGCATTATTGTACGCATCCTTTTTATTCGGACTTGAATCAGTATAATTTTGATTTTGTTTTGTTGTCGCATTATCTGAAATACTTTGACGTAATTTGTCCATTGCTGCATCAACATTGTTTGCTTTTTGTTCATTACCTTGTGCTTCTGCAACAGTAGTCGATTGTTGTACCAATTGTTTTAATGCCTCTTTTTGTGCATTTGTTAAATGGCTTAAACCGTCAATTGCTGTATTTGCGTGTTGTTTAGCTTTTTCAAGGTTTTGAGAACCATTAAGCGCTGCTTTCGTTGTATTCACTTGATTCATTGCTGCTTCAACTTGATCTTTAGGCACGTTTGTACCTGTAGATTTATTTAAAATCTTTTCAGCATTTCGAATCGCTTCATTGTATGCATTTTTCTTCTCTGGATCTGCATCAGCAAAGTTTTGACTACCAAGTGTAGTGTCTTTATCATTCAAGCTATCTTTCAAGTTACCCATCGCTGTATTTAGTTCCTGAGCTGTTTGAATGGCTTGCGTTACTTCAGCTACAGTGTGCGCTTGATTGATGTTTCCAGTAACAGCACCTTTTTGTGCATTGTTTAAGTTATCTAACGTAGATAATGTTTGGTTTGCATTGTTTTTAGCATCTGTTACTTTTCTATCACCATTCAACGCTTGTTTCGTAGTTGTTACAGTTGAAAGTGCTGCTTCAACTTGTGATTGGTTCGCATTAGTACCATTTGCTTGATTAATAATATTTTCAGCAGCAGTTACCGCATTGTTGTATGCTGTTTGTTTTTCTGGATCTGCATCTGTAAAGTTAACACTTTGTTTCACTTGATCTTTGTCTTGGATTCCGTTGATTAAACGTTCCATTGCTTGATCTAATTGTTCAGCTTTAGTTTTCACTTGATTTACTGTGTTAATATTTGGTGCATTTGTCACTTGCGTATTTAAATCTTGCTTTTGAGCATTATTTAAATGACTTAATTGGTTGATGTTAGCAGTCGTTTCTTGCTTTTTATTCTCTAAGTTTTGTGCACCATTAAGCGCAGTTTTGTTAGTGCTCACTTGATTAGCTGCTTGTGTTACTGCAGATGGATCAAGTGTCGGCTGACTCGTTGCATTAATGATATTTTCAGCACTTGTAACAGCTGTATTGTATGCATTTTGTTTATCTCTATCTGCATCAACATATGGTTGACTCGCTTTTACTTCATCTTTATTCGCAATACTATTTCGAAGTTGATTCATTGCATTATCAAGATTTGTCGCGTTGTCTTTCACACTTTGAACGCCAGTTACTTGTGTCGCGCTATCAATTTGACCAGTAATACTTTGTTTTTGTGCATCAGATAAATGTGTCATTTGACGTAATGCATCTTTAGCTTGTTGCTTCGCAGTTGCTAAGTTTGTATCACCGTTTAAACCTGTTTCAGCATTATTCACACGTTGTGTTGCTGCTGTAACATCTGCTGCATTTGTAATCACATTAGGTGAACCATTTACGATATTCTTCGCAGCATTATATGCATCAGTATAAGCACCTTGCTTATCAGGACTTGCGTTAGTGTAATTACCACCAGCAACAATTGTGTCATGATCAGCAATTGCTTGTTTTAATTGATCCATCGCACTATTAAGTGATGTAGCACTATTTTTCAGATCAGTTACACCTGATACACGTTGCGCAGCATTCACTTGTTGTTTTAATGCTGTTTTTTGTGGTGTATTCAAATGTGTCAAGTTATCGATAGCTTGTGTAGCTTCAGTTTTAGCGCGTTGTAAGTTCGCGTCACCGTTCAAAGCATTTTCAGTAGACGTTACACTTTGAATTGTCTGTTCAACAGCTTGCTTATCTTTATTCGCACCATGATCTTTATTTAAGTAAGATTCAGCTTGTGTGATGGCATTATCAAATGCTGTTTTCTTAGTTGGATCTGCGTCGATGTAATTTTCGTTCGCTTTAGTTTGATCTTTATTTGCTATAGCTGATTGTAATCGTTGCATTGCACCATCTAAGTCTTGTGCTTTCGTTTTAACACCATTTACACCGTTGACTGTTGTTGCGTCTTCAATTTGTGATGTTAAATCTTGTTTTTGTGCATTATTTAAGTGTGTTAATGTACCTAAGTTTGCTTTCGCATCTGATTTTGCTTGTCTTACATTTGCGTCACCGTTTAAAGCATTTTTAGCATTCGTTACTTGATTTAATGCCGCTTCAACTTGTGCTTTCGTCATATTTTGACCGTGTGCTTTATCTAAAATACCTTGAGCATTCGTAACAGCATTTGTGTAAGCATCTTTCTTACCTTGGTCAGCATCTGTAAAGTTCACTTGTTGTTTAACAGTGTTTTGGTCATTAATACCATTTTGAAGTTGACCCATTGCTGTATTTAATTCATTAGCAGTATTTTGTGCCGCAGTTACGCCTGCTACTGTCGTTGCATTGTCAATTTGACTTGTTGCTGCAGTTGATTGCGCGTTATTCAAGTTACTATATGAAGCTAAAGCACGTTTCGCTGCTTCTTTAGCTTTTGCAACTTTATTATCACCGTTCAAGTTGTTTTTAGCTTGATTCAATTGGTTAAGCGCTGTTTGAACTTGCGCTTCGTCGGCGTTGCTGCCATTAGCATTGGTAATTCCTTCTGCTTGTGTAACTGCAGTGTCATACGCTTGTTGTTTCGGATGATCTGCGTCAGTGTAATTGACACTACGTTTCGTAGTATCTTTTTCAGCAAGTGCATGTTTCAAATTACCCATCGCTGTATTTAACGATGTTGCTTTATTTTTAGCCGCTGTGACAGCTGCAAGATTTGGTGCTTGATCCACTTCAGCATTTGCGGAAGTTTGTTGTGCGTTGTTTAAGTCTGATAAACGACCGATTTCTGTTTTCGCAGTTTGTTTTGCGGCTGCTAATTTTTCATCACCGTTCAATGCTGACTTCGCACTGTTCACTTGGCTCGCTTTTTGATTAATCGTATCTGGATTCATTTCAGGATTATTCGTTGCACTAATAATACCCTCAGCATCAGATACTGCACGGTTGTATGCATTTTGTAAATCTGCATTCGCGTCTTGATAATCTTCGCTTGATTTAGTCGCATCTTTAGATGCAATACTTTGTCTTAATTGATTCATTGCTTCATTTAAAGTACCAGCATTTGCTTGAATACCTTGAACACCAGATACTGTTGTACCGCTTTCGATTTGCGATGTTAAGTTTGATTTTTGAGCATCAGTTAAATGTGACATTGTCGCTAATTGTTGTTTAGCTGTATTCTTCGCTTCATTTAATCGCGCGTCACCATTTAATGCTGATTTAGCAGTATTTACACGTTGTAAAGCTTGTTCAACTGCTGCTTTATTGTCATTTGCGCCAGCTGTTTTATTTAATAAAGTTTTAGCTGCTGATACAGCATCATTGTATGCAGCTTGTTTTTCTCTATCTGCATCAGTATATTTCTGAGCTGCTTTAGTAGCTGTTTCATCATTAATACCACTTTGTAAGTTGCTCATTGCAGTATTTAATTCAGATGCCGATGTAGACACTTGATTTACACCTGCAACTGTTGTCGCACCTTCAATTTGTGATTTCAATGCATCTTTTTGTGCGTTGTTGATTGATGTAAGGTTATTCAATGCATTTTTCGCATTTGTCTTAGCATTCGCAACATTTTGATTACCGTTCAATTCATTTTTAGCACGTTGTACATTTTGTAACGCAGTTTCGACACCGTCTTTTGCAGTATTTGGACCTTGTGCTTTATTTAAAATTTGTTCAGCTTGCGTCACTGCATTTGTATATGCATTACGTTTCACTTCATCTGCATCAGTGAAGTTAACACCTTGCTTAATCGTATTTTGATCTTGAATACCATTTTTCAAGTTCGTCATAGCTGTATTTAATGCATCCGCATTATTTTGTGCTTGTGTTACTTCATTAACATGCGTTGCACCCTCGATTTGACGTTTCGCTGCTTCTTTTTGAGCATCAGTTAAGTCACTTAAGCCATTCAAATGTTGCTTCGCATTTGTTTGCGCAGTTCTTAAGTTTTCTTGACCATTTAAAGCTTGTTGTTTAGCTGTCACTTGGTCTTTCGCTTGATTGATTTCTTGCGCATCCATTGTTGGACTTGATGTTTGACCAATGATTGCTTTTGCTGCAGAAACTGCATTGTTGTAGTCAGTTTGTTTGTTTTGACTTGCATCAGTGTAGTTTTGACCTGCTTTAATCGTTGCTTCATTCGCAATGCTATCTCGTAGACCTTTCATTGCAGTGTTTAATGTTTGTGCATTATCACGAACAGTTTGAACATTTGGCAACGTCGTCGCTTGACCCACTTGTTCTTTAAGTTTTGCTTTTTGCGGACCATTTAAAGAAGTTAAACCATCAATTGCTGTGTTAGCATTTTGTTTCGCTACTTCTAAATTATGATTACCGTTTAACTGCGTCTTCGCATTCGTTACTTGTGTTGCTGCATTTGTAACATCTGATGGTGTTAACGTTGGCGTTGGTGTACCACTAATGATGTTTTCTGCAGCTGTCACTTTTTCATCATATGCTTGACGTTTATTCGCATCAGCATTGACATAGTTACCACTGGCTTTTGTCTCAGCTTTATCAGCAATGGCACGTTTTAAAGCTGTCATCGCATTATTTAATTCAGTCGCAGTATGTTCAACACCATTTGCTGCAGATACGCGACCTGCGCTTGTCACTTGTGCTTTTAATGCTTCTTTTTGTTTCGTATTTAAGTCCGAAGCATTTGTAATCGCTGTGTTAGCAGCCTGTTTTGCACGTTCTAAGTTTTGAATACCGTTTAATGCAGTATTTGCTTGCGTAACAGCTTGCATTGCTCTTTCGACATCTGCTTTAGGTGTATTTCCGCCAGCTGTTTTATTTAAAATAGTTGCTGCTGCATTTACTGCTTGAGAATAAGCAGTTCGTTTAGCATCATCAGCATCTTGATAATTTTGACTTTGTAACGTCGTGTCTTTATCACGAATTGATGTTTCTAATTGACCCATAGCACCATCTAATTGTTGTGCTTTGGCTTTAACTGTATTAACACCTTCAACATTTGTTGCTTGTGTAATTTCATTATCTAACGCTGTACGTTGTGCATTATTAATGTGTGTTAATGTACCTAACGTTTGTTTCGCAGCGGCTTTCGCTTCATTTAATTTCGCATCACCGTTCAACGCCGTCTTCGTACTGTTCACATTTTGTAATGCTTGTTCAACTGCTGCTTTGTCTACATTTTGACCACTAGCTTTTGTTAAAATTGCTTTCGCTGCATTTACAGCTTGATCATAAGCTGATTTTTTACTTGGCTCTGCATCTAGGTATTTCTGAGTTTGTTTTGTTTGTGTTTCATCATTGATACCGTTTTGTAAACTACGCATTGCGTTATTTAATTCTGTTGCTTTTGCAGTTTCTTGATTTACACCAGCTACTGTTGTTGCACCATCAATGCTATGTGTTAACGCATCTTTTTGTGCATTGTTAATTGATGTTAAGTTATTCAAGTTATTTTTCGCTGTTGTCTTAGCTTGAGCTAAGTTTTGCGCACCATTTAATGCATGTTCTTTAGTTGTCACTTGTGATGTTGCTTGCGTAATAGTATTTGGTTCCATCGTTGGATTCGATGTTTGATTAATGATTGCTTTTGCGGCAGTAACTGCGCTGTCGTACTCGTTACGATTATTTGGACTTGCGTCAGTGTAGTTTTGACCTGCTTTAATTGTTGCTTCATTCGCAATACTATCTCTTAAGCCTTTCATCGCTGTATTCAACGTTTGAGAACTATTTTTAACAGTTTGAACACCATCTAATGTAGTTGCACTTTGAACTTGTTCTTTTAATTTTGCTTTTTGTGCATTATTCAATTGTGCTAAGCCGTCAATTGTATTGTTAGCATGCGCTTTCGCTACACGTAAGTTGTTATCACCATTTAATGCTGTTTTAGCCGCATTTACTTGTGAAGTCACACTATTTACGTCATTGACTGTTAATGTCGCATTCGGTGTACCATTAATGATATTTTCAGCGTTCGTCACTTTTGAATCATACGCTTGACGTTTTTCTTGATCAGCATTGACATAATTACCGCATGCTTTTGTTCTTTCTTTATCAGCAATAGCTGCTTTAAGTGCTGTCATCGCGCCGTTCAATTCAGTTGCAGTATGTTGAACGTTATTCGCATCAGATACACGTTGTGCATTGTTAACTTGTGTTTTTAATGCATCTTTTTGTTTTTGGTTTAAGTCATGTGCGTTGTTAATTGTGTTCGTCGCATTTGTTTTAGCTTGAGCTAAGTTTTGTGCACCATTTAACGCTGCTTTTGTTGTATTGACTTGATTTGCCATGCCATTAATCGCATTAGCATCCATATTTGGCGTGTTCGTTGCATTAATAACACCATTTGCATTATTTACAGCAGTATTGTAATTATTTTTGTTGCTATCAGATGCATCAAGATAATTTTGACTTGTTTTCGTCGTATTATCATTTTGGATACTTGTACGTAATGCACCCATGGCAGTATTTAACGTATTACCTTTATCTTTAACACCATTTACACCTGCTACATTTTGCGCTTGTTCAACTTGATGCTTCAAGTTGTCTTTTTGTAATTGTGTTAAGTTTGGTAACCCATTAATCGTATTTGTTGCTGAAGTTTTCGTATTTCTTAAGTTTTCAGCACCATTTAAAGCCGCTTTCGCTCTTGTAACTGCATTTAATGCATTATCAACGTCTGCTTTAGATGTGTTACCACCAGTTTGTTTATTTAAAATGCCTTCAGCTGCTGTGACAGCTTGAGTATATGCATTTCGTTTTGATTCATCCGCATCAAGATAATTTTGATTTCTTAATGTAGCATCTTTATCATTGATTGAACCTTGCAAGCTATTCATTGCGCCGTCTAATGTATTGGCATTTGTTTTCACAGTATTAACGCCATCAACAGTCGTCGCTTGATTGATTTGACCTTCTAACGCAGTACGTTGTGCATTTGTAATATGGTTTAAAGTACCTAAGTTTTGTTTAGCTGCCGCTTTCGCTTCTGACAGTTTAGCATCACCATTCAATGCATCTTTCGTACTTGTTACTTGTTGTAATGCACGGTCAACTGCTGCTTTATCTGAATTTGAACCAGTTTGTTTATTTAAAATTGCTTTCGCTGCAGCTACAGCTTGATCATAAGCAGTTTTCTTACTTTGTTCAGCGTCACGATATTTTTGAGTTTGTTTTGTTGTATTTTCATCATCAATACCATGTTGTAATTGACCCATAGCTGTATTAAGTTCATTTGCAGTTTGTTGGATACTTGTTACATTTGCAACACGTTGCGCACTTGTCACTTGTGCTTTTAACGCATCTTTTTGCGCTTTATTTAAGTTCGTTGCACCATCAATGGCATTTGTTGCTGTTTGTTTCGCTTGCGTTAAATTATGTGTACCATCTAATGCATTTTTCGTTGATGTCACTTGTGTAGCGATTTGGTTAATTGCATGAGCATCCATATTTGGATTGCTTGTTGCATTTATGACACCATTAGCACTATCAACAGCATTGTTATAGTTTGTTTTGTTACTTTCTGTAGCATCAAGATAGTTTTGGCCATTTTTCGTAGCTGCGTTATCTTGAATGCTATTTCTTAACGTACCCATAGCTCCATTTAATGTGTTGGCACTTGATTTAACAGTATCTACACCTGCAACATTTTGTGCTTGTTGCACTTGTTGTTTCAATTTATCTTTTTGTGCAGTTGTTAAATGTTGAAGTCCGTTTATAGTAGTGTTTGCATTTGATTTAGCTTGCTCTAAATTATGGTTACCATTTAGAGCACCTTTCGCATTTGTTACTTGTGACAACGCGCTTTCAACGGCAGCTTTGTCTAAATTTGATCCGTTATTTTTATTTAAAATATTTTCAGCATTCGTAACGGCTTGAGTATAAGCAGTTTTCTTATCTGAATCAGCGTCATGATAGTTTTCACTTGCTAGTGTATTTGTTTTATCATTAATACCATTTTGCAAGTTAGCCATCGCTGTATTCAATTGCGTACCTGTATTAGAAACCGCTTCAACACCAGATACAGTTGTTGCTTGATCAATTTTAGTTGTTAAGTCACCTTTTTGTGCATTATTAATTGACGTTAAGTTATTTAATGCATTTTTAGCTGCATTCTTCGCATTTGTAACGTTTTGATCACCATTCAATGCATTTTTAGCACTTGAAACATTTTGAATAGCCGCTTCAACATCTTGTTTAGACGTATTTGCACCTTGCGTTTTATTCAGAATTGTTTCTGCTCTGCTTACCGCATTTGTATACGCATCACGTTTGGCTTTATCTGCATCAGTGAAGTTAACACCTTGTTTAACTGTGTTTTGATCATGGATAGCTTGTTCCAAGTTGCCCATTTGCGTATTTAACTCAGTTGCTGCATTTTTAGCAGCTGTTACCTCACTCACATGACCTGCGCGATCAATTTGTGTTGAGATTGCAGATTTTTGGTTATTTGTTAAGTGTGATAATGTATTTAAGTTTTGCTTAGCAGTGTTTTGAGCATTTCTTAAGTTTTCAGCACCGTTTAAACCATTTTTAGCATTATTCACTTGTGTTGTAGCTTGGGTAATCGCACTAGTATCCATAGTCGGATTGTTAGTTTGATTAATGATACCTTTCGCATTTGACACCGCGCTATTGTATGTTGATTGGTTATTCGGACTTGCGTCTGTATAGTTTTGACTTGCTTTGACTGTTGTTTCATTAGCAATACTATCTCTTAAGCCTTTCATTGCATTGTTCAATGCTTGTCCATTTGTTTGAACAGTTTGTACATCTTCTAATCTATTGGCTTGTCCCACTTGTTCTTTTAATTTAGCTTTTTGAGGTGTATTTAATTGTGTTAATCCATCAATAGCAGTATTGGCGTTTTGTTTTGCTTCACGTAATCTTTCGTCACCATTTAATTCTTGTTTCGCGCTGTTTACTTGATTAGCTGCAGCTGTTACTTCTGAAGGTGTCGTAACAACCGTTGGCGTACCGCTAATAATATGTTCAGCATTGGTAACTTTAGTTGTGTAAGCATTTTGTTTATTGCTATCGGCGTTAACATATTTACTGCTTGCTAACGTAGTCGTCTTATCTGCGATGGCATGTTTTAATTGACCCATTGCCGTGTTCAGTTCAGTCGTATTACGTTGTACATCTTGTGCATTAGATACGCGTTGAGCACCATTAGCTTGTGCTTTTAATGTATCTTTTTGATGTTGATTTAAATCAGATGCGCCATTGATTGCTGTAATCGCTGCTTGTTTCGCATTATTTAAGTTTTGCGTACCGTTTAATGCATGTTTCGCACTATTAACATTATTAAGTGCTTGCTCAACCGCTGTTTTCGCTGTATTCGGTCCAGTTTGTTTATTTAAAATGGTTTCGGCAGCTGATACAGCTTGATTGTAAGCATTACGTTTTTGCTCATCAGCATCCAAGAAGTTTTGACTCGCTAATGTTCCTGACTTATCGTTGATAGCCGTTTGTAAGTTACCCATTGCGCCATCTAAACTATTTGCACTTTGTTTAACAGATTCAACACCTGCTAAGTTTGTAGCTTGTGAAATTTGATTTGTTAAATCATTACGTTGTGCTGTAGTGATATGCGTTAAAGTACCTAAATGTTGTTTCGCTGCGTTTTGAGCTGCAATTAATTTTGCATCACCATTCAATGCATCTTTCGCATTATTAACACGTTGTAATGCTGCTTCAACTGCATTTTGCGCAGTGTTTGGACCATGTTGTTTATTTAAAATCGCTTTCGCTGCAGTAATAGCATTATCATACTCTTGTTGTTTATTTGTATCAGCATCACGATATTTCTCAGATGATTTCACTTGAGATTCGTTGTTAATACCATTTTGTAAGTTAGCCATAGCTTGATCTAGATGTTGTGCATTTTGTTTTACAGTATCAACACCACTCACTCTTGTCGCACTAGTAATTTGACTAATCAAATTGTTCTTTTGTGCATCTGTAATACTCGTTAATGTGTTTAAGTACGTTTTCGCATTTTGTTTTGCCGTAGCTAAGTTTTCATCACCGTTAAGTGCCGTTTTAGAACTATTCACTTGCTCTGCTTTTTGTGTAATCGTACTTGGATTCATTTCCGGATTACTATTCGCATTAATTATCGTTTCAGCAGCAGCTACTGCATTGTTATATGCTGTTTGCTTATCATGATTAGCGTCTACGTAATCTTCACTAGCTTTAGTCGCATCTTTGTTGGCAATACTTTGTCTCAACGTATTCATCGCTTGATCTAATGTATTCGCATTTGATTGAACCGTATGAACACCAGCGACAGTCGTACCACTGTTAATTTGATTTGTTAAATTCGTTTTTTGTGCAGGTGTTAAATGCGTCATATTATTTAACTGTTGTTTCGCTGCTTGTTTCGCTTGATCTAATAAACGCGTACCATCTAAGTTATTTTTAGCAGAATTCACTTGATTCATCGCTTCTGTAACTTGATCTTTCGTTTTATTTTGACCATTTGATTTGTTTAAAATATCTTTCGCAGCTTGTACCGCATTTGTGTATGCTGTTTTCTTACTTGGTGTCGCATCTTGATAATTTTGACTATTAAGCGTCGTTTGTTCATCGTTGATCGCACCTTGCAAGTTACCCATCGCAGTATTTAAATCTGTACCTTGTTGTTTAACAGTATTTACGCCAGCAATATTTGATGCAGCATTAATTTTAGATTTAACATCTGCTTTTTGTGCATTATTTAAATGTGGTAATGCATCAATTGCTCTTGCAGCATCTGTTTTAGATTGTGCTAATTTTTCATCACCATTTAATGCATTTTTATTAGTAGTAACAGCTGAAGTTGCACTGTTAACATCATTAACAGACATCGTTGGATTAGCTGTTTGATTAATGATTGTTTCAGCACTTGAAACTGCACTGTTATATGCATTTTGTTTAGCTGAATCTGCATCTGCGTAATCTTCTGTACGTTTCACTTGCTCTTTATCTGCAACAGCTTGTCTTAAGTTACCCATTGCACTATTTAAGTTTGTTGCATTTTGCTTAATCGTATTAACTGTCTCGATTTGATGCGCACCATTAATTTGCGATTGTAAGTTTTGACGTTGTGCATTATTCAAGTTATTTAATTGACCTAATGCAGTGTTCGCTTCTTGTTTCGCAGTATTTAACTTAGCTTCACCATTCAATGCATGTTCTTTACTTGTGACATTTGATAAGGCATTGTTAACATCACTTGGTGTTATAACTGGATGTTGTGCATTACCGTTAATAATGTCATTCGCATGGTTGTATGCATTGTTGTAATCATTTTTCTTATTAGTATCTGCGTTGACATAATTATCACTTTGTACGACTTGGTTATGATTAGCAACACCACGTTTTAAACCTGTCATAGCAGTATTTAAGCTTTGAGTCGTTTGTTTAATATCATTTACTGCTTGTACATTTTGTGCACTATTCACTTGTTGTGTTAATGCATTCTTTTGTGCTTGGTTTAAATCACTTGCATGCGTAATCGCATTTGTTGCTTCTGTTTTCGCACGTTGTAAGTTTTGTTGACCATCTAAAGCACCTTTTGTTGATTTCACCGATTCTGCTTTTTGGTTCACTGTATTAACATCCATTGTTGGATTATTCGTTTCTCCAATGACACCTTTAGCTGCATTGACTGCATTGTCATACGCTTGTTTATTAGCTGGTGTTGCGTCAGTGTAATTTTGTCCTGACTTGATTGTATTATTATCCGCAACACTTTCTTTTAATTTCGTCATCGCATTATTTAAAGCTGTAATGTTAGACTTGATTGTTTCAAGTGCAGCATGATTTTGAGCAGCATTAATTTGTTGCGTGAAATTATTTTGTTGTGCTTGGTTTAAGTTAGATGCACCATGTAATGTTGTTAACGCTGGCTGTCTATCTAATGTTAAACCTTGACGTGCTGTATTTAATTGATCCTTAGCTTGGTTTGCCTCTGCCACTTTATCATTGATATTTTGGACCGTTGGATTGCCATTTAACACTTGATTAATTTCAGCTAACTTTTGACGCGCTGCTTGTAATTTTTGGTTATACGCATTTAACGAAGCGGTCGTCATACCTGTTGTATCCGTTGGTTGATTAATGCTTTGTTCTAATTGCGTTTTCGCAGTTTGAAGCGGCGCTTTATCTGGTGTTAACGCTTGACGCGCATGATCCAAATCAGATTTAGCTTGGTTTGCTACAGACGTATTTGTATTAATTTGATCTACTGTAGGTGAACCTGCTAATACTTGATTGATTTGTTGAATCTTATTACGTGCAGCCGTTAACTTCGCATTATAAGCATTTACAGAGTCTTGCGTCATACCAGTTGTACTTGTTTGCGTATCAATACTATGTTGTAGTTGATTTTTCGCATTTTCTAAAGGCGCTTTATCGACTGTTAAGCCATTACGTGCTTGATCAAGTGCTGATTTAGTAGCATTCGCTGCTGTCACGTTTTGACGAATCGTTGCAACATCTGGATGTGATGCTAGTACGCGATCAATTTCTTGAATTTTAGTTCTAGCTGCTGAAAGTTTGTCATTAAATGAAGCAACAGATGCGCTTGTCATACCAGTCGTACTCGTTGGCTGATCAATATCATTTTGCAACTGAGTTTTTGCAGTTTGTAATGGTGCCAAGTCTGGAGTTAATCCAGCAATTGCTTGTTTTAAGCTATTATATTTTTCTTCTACTTTAGCTTTTTCTGCGGCAATTTGTTGATCTGTTGCGTCACCATTGTTAATAACATTTTGTGCATTTGTTGATTCTGTTTGACCCGCACGTTTAGCACTTTCGTATGCTTGGATTGAAGATTGTGTCATACCATCAGTTGTTACTGATTTATTGATTTCTTCATCAAGTTTCGTCTTAGCTGTTCTTAAAGCACTATTATCGGCTAAAGGTACTAATTGATTAATAGCTTGCGTTAAACGCTCGTTTACACGATTTACATTTGTTAATGCAGATTGTACCTCTTGTACGGTTCTAATTGGCTTTTGAATAATAGCATTAGCGCTATTTTTAGCACTTGTTAAGTCACTTTGAAGTGCATGAATCGAATTATTGTAGGCAGCAATACTTGCTGGTTTCTTACCAGTGGTTGTACCTGTACGATTCAATTGTTGCACTGCTTGCTCTAATTCATGTGTATCTGCTGTTAAATTTTGTTTCGCTTGGTTTAATGCTGTTAATGCGTTATCGACACGATGTTTTTCATCTGAAATTTGTTGTGCTGTTGCGTCACCATTATCAATGACACGTTGAGCTGCTGTAATTTCAGATTCTGCTTCACGTTTCTTCGCATTATAGTTATCAATACTTTGTTGCGTCATACCAGTAGTTGATGGTACTTGGTTCACAGAACTTTGTAAGTTATTTTTAGATGTTACTAATTGGCTATTATCTTCTTTATTTTGAAGTAATGCTTTAGCTTCATTTATCTTAGTTTGTGCAGCTTGAACTTTAGATAATGCTGCGTTCACTTGTTGTGGTGTTGCACGATCATTATTAATCACTTGTTGCGCTTCTGTTTTCGCAGTATTGATTTGTTGTTGCGCATTATGAATTGCATTATTGTACTGCGTAATTGTACCTGGCTTTTTACCATCTGTACTCACTGGATCATCTAAATGATTTTTAGCTGTGATTAACTCACGTTTATCCGCTTTTGTGAAAATGGACTCTTGTACTTCTTCAGTACTGCCATCATTGTAAGTGACTGTAACAGGAATCGTCGTTGTGCTACCACCAGCTAAATTAGTAGGCATTGCTGTGCCATTTTTAATCGTTGCATTGCGTTTTTCTGCTACATGAACTGCATTGTTAATTTCAGCTGCTGTTACATTTGAACCATAATCTTTCACAATTTCAGTTGTGTTGACAGTATGTGCTGCCGGTGCAGTTAATGTACTTGGATTACTGCTTGCTGAGAGACCTGTACCTGCTTTCGGCGTAATGTTGATTGATGAATTTGGTTTTATAGTATTTGCATTGAACGTCACTTTACCTGTATGTGCATCTAACGTTACATAATCTGGTTTATTGGCGATTGTCCATTGATTATTTTGACCACGAACAACATTAAGTGTCTTACTATGTTCCGCACCATTACCAACCTTTTCAGTGTAGGCAATATCCATTACTTGTGTTGGATTAATTAAATGACCTGATGGGTTATTAGGCGTGATATCAATGTGACCATTTTGCCAAATTTTCGTAGTCGCTTGGTTCGGTTGTGGTGCGACAACTGTGAAATCATCACTACGTTGCTCGTCACTGATTGTTTCGCCACTACCTTGTGTTGCAACAACTTGAATTGTATCAGCAGGATTGAAAGTACCTGCTGCCACAGTAATACCATTATTAGTTCCAACAATACCTGTTACATTAGCTGTTGATGCTTCTTTCACCCATGGGCTCGTATTATTACGACGTGTAAATGTCGTTACAACATTTCCATTACGTTTAATAACTAATTTGTCAGCGTAAGTTGTTACGTTACCGGCATGTGTATTGACTGTTTGGTTCGCACCAGGTGCAATCGTAATCGCTCCTGCCGCTGTTTCAGTCACAGTTGGTTTCGCTGGTTGGACATCTTTTACTACAAACTTCGCTGGTAGAGATGTTGCAAATGTATGCCCGTTATAGATGATGTCATATTTTGCATTAACGACTTTAGCCACATTCGGTTTATTCATAGCTGCCCAGTTTGCGTCATTTGTACCTGTTGCTGCATTATTCCATTTATACGTAAATCCATCTGTCGGTAAACCTGTAGCATTTTGCATTTGTGCATAACCAGAGGCTTGTGTACCACTTGCTAAAGTGCCACCAACTGTTGTCGTATAACTATTTTGAGGGAATTCAAATTGATATACGTTCACAGTTACAGGAACTTGTTTAGCAGCTGAAATGCCTGGATATGTTACATCGACATTTAAGTTTTGAACGCCTGCTTGTTGGTTATTTGGTTGTTGTCTATTTGCCCATGCTGCAGTGATACCATTTGTGTTTGTATTTGGATCAAATGTAATGTAGTTTATCGCATCCGTTCCATTAGTCAAATTTTGACCTTTCACATCACGTGATGGCGCCTTAGCATTAGCAACTGGATAAACTTTGACAGGTACTTCTACATTACGTGTACCTTGACCATTTGGTAATGTTACAACCACAGTTTTATGAGTGTTACCAACAGTATGCTTCCATGTATCTGGACTATCATGCCATGCAACCGTTGCCCCATGTGGAGGATTTTGAATAAATCGTTCTACATGACCGAAATCAAAATCGTCGCCACCTTTAATAAATACAGCGCCTTCAGTAGTCGCTTGTAATTGAGGTGTCACAAGCACAGAAGCACTATCATTAGAGTCTACAGATTCATTTCTTGTTACTGTAACAACTTGACCATGTTCATCCTGCGTTATATATGTCACATTGTTCATTGATATCGAAGATCTTGCTTTAATTTCACCATTTGGTAACGCGTCACTTACTGTCACAACCGAACTAAAACCACTACCATGGGTAATATTTGTGACATTTAATGGTGTATTATCTGCTTTAAATAATTTTACTGACGAGTTATTTAATACGTTATTAACTTTAATTTCTTGGTTTGTAAGACCCGCTTTGTATGTCACAGAGTTTCCGTCAATTCTAGGTGGATCAGGCTTAACTTTAGATATAATATTTAAATCTTCTGTTTGTCTATTATCATATGTCACTCTAATAAGACGCGTAGATATGCCTACAACATCTTTGTTAGGACCATAAGTTCCAACAAATTGGAAATTCATATGTTGCGCATTTGTCGACCAAGAATTATTTACTGGCTTAACATATTGTTTCGCATCATACATATCTGAAACACCTGGGTATAAGACACCTCTGGTTGTTTCAAAGACTTGCTTTGGTACAGTTCTTACCACTTTATATGTTGCTGTTTTCGTAATTGGGGTTGTTTCACCATCAATTAAGATATGTGCAGTTACATTGATATCTTGACCTATAGTTGTGTTATTTTTGTTTGGCGCTTGACCACTTACCCATGTAATCGTCGCATCTGGAATGGCACTACCATTCGATAATTTAAAGTAATCTGATGCACTTGCTCCATTACCTGTTGGGAAGTCTTGCCCTTGTACAGTGTAATGCGAATGTGCAACGATTTCTGGAATAACATGCTTTACAGGTACTGTCACTGTTGATGTTGTTCCATCTTGATAAGTAACAGTTACAGTGACATTGGCATTATTTCCATTACGACTGACATTACTCACTGTTTTACTAGTGATTTCATTTGTGCTTGCTCTTGCATAACTTCTATTTGGTACCGTTTCAGTAAATGTTAATGAATTAATAATTGCTGTTTGATCAGCTTGCGATACTGTTGCATTATTCGAAATATTGGCAATTCTTACTGGATTAGCAGCCGTTGATGATGTTCCAACTCGATATTTATCACGTAAAGGTTTAATTGTGACATTGAATGACGTTGTTGCAGTATTACCGCTTGTATCATTTGCCACCAAATTAATTGTTTTATTTGTAGCAGATGTCACATTTGGTGCTGTTGCTGAAACATGTTGATGATTATTATCAACAGTACCTGTCAATTGTGATGTCGCTGGTACTGTTACAGATTGCACACCAAAGTTATCATTCGCTGTAATCGTATTGGTAAATGTTTCACCTGAGAATACTTGATGATTAGCGTAATTACCTACTGAGATTGTTGGATTTACTAAATCACTAGGCACAAAATAAATGTTGATAGCTTCATTCGTATTGCCCGTATTCTGATTTAAATGTTCAACATATTGTTTTGGTCCATATGGCGATAAGTATAACTGTGCTTTATACACCGCATCAGCTGCATTATGCGTAGAATTACTTTTAACCACATGATCTATTGTAAACGCACCTGCACCATTAGCAGCTGGTTCATTGACACTAACGACTGTCGAGTTACTGTGGTTCGCACGAACATTAGAGTTTGTAACGGGTTGTCCACCAAATCCATTTGAAGGATTAATGATATCTAACACTTGAATCACTTGACCATTCAACGTAAATTGACGTTGGCCATCAGTCGTTGGATTTGATTGTGAATAACCTGATGATTTATAGTTTGGTCTTCCACCAGCTTCTGCTTGTGCTTTTTCATTACCGGCAATGTTATTACGTAATCCAGCCACTGTAGTTGTTGCTTTTAACATTGTCAAAATGTCATTCGTTGTTATTTGTGTACCTAATGTTGCATCATAACGATAAATTAATGATTTATGGTCATCAGACCAAGATAGACCACCATCAGTCGGTCTATTTGCAATTTTCGCATTCGTCCATGTCACTGTATAATCTTGTGGGAAGCTAATCCATCGCAAGAAATTCATATTAGTAAGGTTAGATGTGAACGATTTCGTTAGGCGACCTTTATTAATATTGACTGTAATTGTACTTACATTAGCTCCATTTGGTGTATTTGTTACTGAAATATCACCTTCTGCAAGCGTAATTATATCTCTATTCGCATTAATAAAAGCTTGTTTTACTTTTGAAATTTCATCAGTAGTTAAATCATATGTTGACGTACGATATACACGTTGATCGCCCTCTGGTTGTTTCACATCAATGATCTTCAAACTAATATAGAAGTCTTCAGTGTCTTTATGATATGCATTTGAAGCAACTATATGATATAACTGCGTGCCCGCATTCATTTGACTAACTTCTTGTGCAGTTGGAATCGTTCTATCAGATGTAATATTTGTAAATGTTCCACTTGGAATAGGTTGTCCATTACTTAAAGTAAAATATTGTTTAATATCACCAATACTAAATGATTGTCCTTTAGCAATTGTAACCGTTGCCGTTTTAGGTGCATTCGCAGTTTGGTATTCGGTTTTCACAACTGGTTCATATGTCATCACATTTGTCGCATCTAGCGCAGTTGATGAGCCATCACGGTAATGTAATGTAACATTGCCATGATCATCGACTGCAACTGGATTAGAAGATGCTAAATAACCTCTTATATTTTGATTTTTATTCATAAAGGCAGTAATAATGCGTTGCTTTTCATCACCAGTTAAAGCAGTTGGATTTACAACGACAACTTTTTCAGAATTTCCTAAGACAATTGGGTGCGCATCATCACTAATTTTACCTACATGCACTGTCACATGTTTAGACTGACTATCATTCGTCGTATTATTGACATTATCGGTTGCTGACACTTTGAATGTAATATCACTATTAAAGGCCTGATTCATACTCACTCTACCAGTAATAGATAATGAGCCATTATTCTTATCCGCTTTAGTTAAATTTGATGTCCAACCACTTGGCAATGTCGTAATAGTTGTACTTTTTATACCAGAATGTCTATCAGAGACACCCATAGTAAAGCTAACTTCATCGCCACGATAATATTTCGCATTTAATCCAACTGGATTATTAATTGTCGGTGGAATATCATCCGGCAAAATTGTAACTGCATTACTCATATTTGAGGCAACTACGTTATTGTAGTATATTAACGCTCTAATTTGATGACCTACCGGAGGTATGAATACTACATAATCTTCTGGTCGTATCGTTATCGTTGAATGAACCCCATCAGGTGTCCCCGTCGCAATTTTCGTATAGCCAGATGGTATTTGATCAGCCTCAGAACCACCATCTCTTGTTTGAGACGTAGGTATAACTAAATATACTAATGCTGAAGGATCTAATGGAACCCCTGAAACTGTTACTGGTACCTTTTGTAATGCTGTACCTCTTAGTTGCTCAGCAGTTGTAGTAATTGTTGGTGTATGTGGTTTAACACGAATCTCGAATAATTGTTCTTTACGTCCAAATCGTATTGTTCCAAAGTAATCACCCGGTAATAAATTACCAACCAGTTCAATGTTACGTTCTCTGGCATTATTAGTTCTATTTGTTGAATTCTCAATGTGTAATGTACGTGGAATACCTGTAATTTGCCAATCTTTATCTGTAAAATTTTCATTACTTGTTAAATTAATACGTAACGGTTGTATAGATGTTACACTACCACCTAAGTTTACTGAAGCATTCCCTTGATTACCTGCATATACATAGAAAACCGGATGTCCAGCTTGTTTTGAAGCTGGTTTATCAGCAATATTTTGGCCGTCATCATTTTTAAAGAATTTGATGTTATGTTGGATTTCGGGCAATACTGTTAAGTTAACTGGAACTAACGTTTCAGCGTTACCATGTCCATCTGGATAGTCAAATCCAATCATTAGTTGTATTGGCGTTCTATTTCTAGCAGCCTGTTGTAATTTATCATCAGTAAATAATTGACTTATTTGATATTCATTTAATTCCTGTACGCCACCTGGTCTACGAACATTAGGATTGGCATTCGTTGGATAAAAACCTAATACTTTATTACTCGGTGTCTTAACGTAACTTAAAGGATCGTCGATGAAATCATCAATGTTTAAGTTTGAACTTTCAAGCACTTTTTTAGTTTGTACATTACCATGACTTATCTCTACTCGTTTAGTTGTACCTAAGCGATAAGTACGGTTAACAGTTTGTCTTAAACCATTAAGACGTTGTTGCTGGTCTTGTGTTGATTCGACATATAACTGGCTATACATAAATAATTGATTGTATTCTAATGCACGACCCCCTGCAGCATAATACAGCTTATCAATTGTTGGACCTTGCGTTTTAAATGAAATTGTATAACTTGCATCACCTTTACCGATGAAAGTATAAACTCTAGGCACACCTGGTGATTCAGTTGGTCTTTCTCCATTAATATATTCGAATATTTGTCTACCAAAAGCTTTAGTAGAAGCTGGTGCACCAGCTTCACTGAAATAATCCCCTGCACGTGCTAAATCTTTCAAGCTATTAATATGGACAGTTGGCCAATCATATATTACTTGTCCGCTTCTATTTCTAATTTTAAAGTCCCACGAACGCGAGTCATTTACACCATTTGGCCACATTTGTGGAAGTGGTTTGTTAGCACCGGCTCCTGCACCATTACTCCATTGTACATTTGTACCGTCTGCATTTACGGTTACAAAGTCTGTACGTCCAACTGGTACTTGATCAGCTGGTAGTGCAAACCAGTAGATCATATTTTCATGTGGTGCGTGACCTTTGTTAAATTTAATCACCCATTGATAGCCATCTCCAGTTTGCTTCGCTGTGATAAGTGCGATTTCTTTTGCGGCGGATGCTTTCAATGTATTCCATGGTGTAGTAGGTAAATTATATGGTGCCCCTTTATTAGAAGCGTTGATATATGTACCAACAGGATACCCTGAACCATCATTAGCATTTTCAACATAGTAAGAAGAGTCTGCATTTTGATAACTTGATACCGATCTAGGTTCAGCCGATCTTGATTCAATCGAACGCGTTTGAATTCTACTTGAGCGTCGACTTGTTTGTTGACGTTGAGGCATTGTACGAATTAGAGCAACAGCTTGTTCTAATTCTTTGTATGCAACTTGCAAGTCTTTATTGTTTATTGGATCATTACTACCTAATAATGTATTGATTTTGTCAAAAATGCCTTTTACATAGTTAAATGTCCCAGAATCTGCATTTTCGCGGTCAATAAAGCGATAATCATGGTAATTAGCATCAAAAAATGCTTGTAATTCATTACGGTCGTGTTGTACGCTGCCACTATCTGATGAATCTGAAGCTGTGACTACATTTGCTTCATGATTTTCTACATGTGTTGCGTTATTGTCGTTTCCCTTTTTGTTAGCAGAACGACTTTCGTTTTGTTCATGCTTGCTTTCCGCTTTTGCCGATTGCGTTTGCGTCGCATCTGCCGTATCTTTCTTAGCTTGCTCATTTTGAGATACTGGTTGATCATGTTTTGTAGTATATGGCTGTGCTCCACTTGCATCTACTTGATTTGTTTGATTATTATTTGGTTGCTCATTTTCAATAGGCGCAGATAATGATTGACCATTTTGTGAATTTTGAGAATTTTGTGTTTGCGATTCTCGATTCTCAGTCTGCGCATCACCATTTTGTTGTTTCTGTTTTAATACACTAGCCAGTTGATTTGTCTCAGCAGCTTGTGCATGTGATGTGTTTAATCCTAAAAATACTAACGTCGCAATGACCGTTGAGAAAGTTCCAACGGTATATTTACGAATACTAAACTTTTGAATTTTATCACGATAATTCACAGCTATTGTTCACTCCTTATCTTGTTGTTATGTCTCTGTTGTGTTGTGAATGTATTTACATTTGATTGCATGTGAATTGTAATGCTCATTCCATTCTCATTTAAAAATTTAAAACAATGACGATTCAATACAATTTCGCAATCTATTTAAAAAGTATTGAAACACATTGCAACTATGTGTTGAACAATTTATTTATGCTCCAGAATATAATAACACAAAATATAATGATAGGTAAATTGAATTTGTGACAATTTATAATAATTATAAATAAAGTAGTGTAAAAGGGTAATAAAAAACCGACCTTATGTAGAATCATTTATAATGATTACACATAAGCATCGGTTTATTTTTTCGTGATGATTTAATATTGTAGCGACTGTCCTATTTTTCTAATTCATAATTATTGTCATGTTGATACATTCTGCTTTGGTACAAGGAACATAATGATAATGAATGATAATATACCCATACCTGCATTCAACCATAGTGCAATCATTGCACCAGTGTATATGTTTGTAATGTTAGATACGATGGCATAAACTGCCCCACTTAGAGCAACACCAAATGCGCCACCTAGCGCAGACGCCATTTTATAAATACCTGCAGCGACACCAACTTTTTCTAAAGGCGCATTGGCAATGGCCGTATCTGTTGATGGTGTCGCATAGATGCCAAGTCCCAAACCAAAAAATAAATATCCTATGATACAACAAATCACGTAAACAATTTCTGGTAAAAATGTTAATGAAATGAGACACTCACCAATAATTAATACACCCGTTCCTATTAACATCGGTTTCTTACATCCAAGGGATTGAAGTAATTTTTCACCGACACGAATCATGATGAGTACCATCACTAAATAAGTAATTGATAAACTACCTGCTTGCAATGAAGAATAACCTAAACCTCGTTGTACAAATGTATTTGCTACAATCAACGTTCCAGCGACACCGTTTAATAAAAAGTTTGAAGCTGTTGCACCTGTATAAGCCTTATTTTTAAATAATTTAAAATCAATCAAAGGATTGTCAACACGCATTTCAAGAACAACAAATAAAATAAAAGTACCGATTGAAATAATCAGTAAGAAGATAAACAGCATTGATGTTATACCTAATTCTGCACCTTTGGTTATTAAAACATTTAAACTTAACAGCATCACAACTAATACAACTAAACCTTTAATGTCAAATTTGTTTATTGATACATCTTTAGCTTTTGTCTCAGGTGTGCCTTTAATTAGAAATAATGCAATGAGCGAGATAACTATGGAAATAATGAAAATCCAACGCCAACCTAAAAGCGTTGCAACTGCACCTCCAAAAAATGAACAAACACCTGAGCCGCCCCATGAGCCAATTGACCAGTAACTTAAAGCGCGTTGTCTATCTTTCCCAATGTAATATGACTTAATAATAGACAAAGTTGCAGGCATAATACATGCTGCTGAAAGTCCTTGAATTAATCTTCCTATAATAAGTAATAAAGGAATATTTGAAATAATGATTAATAATGAACCCAATATATTTAAGATAATACCAATGTTCGTGAGTTTAATTCTGCCATATTTATCAGCAAGACCACCTGCTCCTACTACAAACATTCCTGAAAATAAAGCAGTTATACTAACGGCGATATTAACCGTTCCAATATCTGTGTTGAAACTATCTTCAAGTATTGGTACAACATTAACCAATGATTGTGCAAATAGCCAAAACGTGATAACACTTAAAACAATTCCTATTAACAACTTATTATTGCCTTCAAATGCCTCTCTTGACGGCTTTTCCATTTCTATTTGCCTCCCTATACTTTTGAAAAACAGACAAATTCCATAACAGAAATTTGTCTGTTCGATAGAATAATTGAATGGTTTTCGATTTTAATGTGTAAAACTTTAAATTTATTAGTAGTCCATCCATTTATTCTCAATGCCAATTGTCAAAACTTATGCCGCTTTTTGTTTCTTTTTATAGTAATAAACTGGTATACCAAGTGCTGTGATTAGAATCCCAATAATTGCCAATATAAATTGTGTAAACAGTGTATTAATTAATACAAATGATCCTGCCAAAATAGCAATTAAAGGTATGATTGGATATAACGGTACTTTATATGGTCGCTCCATATTTGGTTCACGTTTTCTTAAAATTATTACAGCAACAAATGACATACAATAGAACAACCAAATAACAAAGATTAACATGTTTGTAATTGTATCAAATGCCCCCATTGACATCATGACGATTGCGATTAACAGTTGAATAATTGCGCCGAACCATGGTGCACCTGATTTTGTTAATTTTGCAAATAAATGGCTAAATGGTAATAATTTTCTTTCAGCCATAGCATAAGGCACACGCATACCTGTCATAGTATAGCCATTGATCGTACCATAAACAGAAATTAATATTCCGATTGTGATAATTTTACCGCCGTATTCACCGAATAATATTTTTGATGTGTCTGATGCTGCATTTAAATTACCTGCAAGTAATTCAATAGGTAATGTTAATAAGAATGTAGCGTTAATTAATAAGTACACAGCCATAATACAACCGATACCTACAGAAATAGCTAAAGGTAAATCGCGTTTTGGATTTTTAAGTTCTCCTGCAACATTACCTACATGAATCCAGCCATCATATGCAAACATAGTTGCTAGTAATCCACTACCGATTGCTGTAAAGAAACCATTTCCTGAATTACCAGTAGTCGGAATTAATGAGAACGTAATGTCTCCTGATTGGAAAATACCAAAAATAACGATAACAATAATTGGAATTAATTTAATAACTAAGGTAACAGATTGTAAAATACCGCCTGCTTTAGAACCAAGGAAATTGATCAACACGATTGATAAGGCCGAAGCGATCGCAATTGGTATTAAAGAACCTGCCGATAAATGGAATAAATTAATTAATTGAGTCGCAAATACGATTGATAAGGCTGCGACGTTTGCTGGAAAATAAATAAATGATTGTGCCCAGCCTGATAGGAAGCCCCAGAAATCACCGTATGTATATTCTATATACTTTGTTAAGCCACCTGTTTCAGGGATCGCAGCAGCAAGTTCTGCTGCTGTTAACCCCGCACAAATGGTAATGATGCCGCCTAGGAACCATACAAACAAGGCCATTCCTGCTGTTCCTGTTACTTCTGTCACGTTTGATATTTTGAAGAACACACCAGAACCAATGACTGTCCCCATTACAATCGCAAACGCTGAGAAGAAACCTATATTTTTTTGTAATTCTTTACCATTTGACATAATTACACCTCATTTTTCAGATTAAATGTTTTAACCTACCACACCCTTGCTTGTATCTGCAATATTTAGTCCATGTTCAATGACACCTGACACTCTAGTTAAGTCAACGTTTCCGCCTGAAACTAATGCCACAACATTTTTATCCTCAAGCCATTTTTTATCAATTTTCCCACTTAAAATTGCAGCAGTCGGCAATGCACCTGCACCTTCAGTAATAATTTTGGCACGTTGCATTAAATCTTTCATTGCATGTTCGATTTCTTCTTCAGTAACAAGAATAAATTCATCTACTAAATGTTTAACTACCTCATATGTTTGTTCACCAGGAACTTTGACATCACAACCATCTGCAATTGTGCTATCATCACGATGCTCAGTTAAATCTCTCTTATAGAATGACTCAGCCATACCGTGAACATTTTCAGATTGAACACCAATAATATGAATTGAAGGATTGAAAGATTTTAACGCGGTGGCAATACCTGCAATTAATCCACCGCCGCCAACAGGTACGATTACTGTATTCACATTCCAAATATCATCTAAAATTTCTAAACCAATTGTTCCTTGGCCTGCCATTACAAACTTATCGTCATATGGATGAACGATTGTCATACCATTTTCTTTCGCTAATTCTTCCATATAAAGTCTAGTTTCGTTAAAGTTTTTACCTTTTAAAATAACTTGAGCACCATAGCCTTTTGTTGCTTGTTGTTTCGCTTGTGGTGCGGTTTCAGGCATCACGATTGTGGCATTTATACCTAATAGTTTTGCTGTTAAAGCTACGCCTTGTGCATGGTTTCCAGCCGATGCAGCGATAATACCTTTTTCTTTTTGTTCATCTGTTAAATGATTGATTTTGTTACTTGCACCTCTGAATTTGAAAGATCCTGTGAACTGCATATTTTCTAATTTTAAAAACACATTACCTTTAGTGATACTTTGACTTAAATACATAGATTTAATGAGTGGTGTTCGTCTAATAAATGGTTTGATGCTTGCTTTCGCTTCTTCAATATCTCCTAAACTTACAATGTGTGCTGTTTGTAATGTAACTGTGTTGGTTGTCATAATGATTACATCCTTCCGTTTTGTAAATTTTTAGTCCATACTATATTGCTTTATTTAAAATATTCATTTCACGCTCATTCAAGTAAATGGGTATTTATTCAATAACATCCTTAATCTCTTTAAAATCTAAATCATGTGATGAAGCTAATCCTTGGTTTGTCACTTGTCCTTTGTATACGTTTACACCAGTACTTAACGCTTCATTGTCCTTGATTGCCTGTTCTAGGCCTTTGTCACAAATTTCTAAAATATAATCAATATTCCCTTGTGCTAATGCCATTGTTGACGTTCTTGGAACTGCACCTGGTTGGTTTGGTACACCGTAATGAATTACGCCTTCTTCTTCATACACTGGATCAGAAATTGTAGTTGGTTTGATTGTTTCAATGGTTCCACCTTGATCAATAGCTATATCGATTAAAACTGAACCTTTTTTCATTGATTTAACCATCTCACGTGTAACTAATTTTGGTGGTTTTGCACCAGGAATTAAAATTGTCGAAATAAATACATCTGCTTTTTTAATTTGTTCTGCTAAATTTTCTGGTGTTGATTTGACTATAGTGACATCTTTGTCTGCATACATATCTTGTAAATATTTAATGCGATCATCGTTTAACTCGATAATGATTACTTTAGCATTGAGTCCTAATGCAACATTGGCTGCGTTTGTTGCTGCTACGCCACCACCGAAGATGACATATGTACTTCCTGGAATATCGACATTGTCATGTACTCCTGTCACTAATGTACCTTGACCACCGTGTTGCGCTTCAGAATAGTAAGCACACATAATTGCTGAACGTTGACCTGCTATTGCACTCATCGGCGCTAATAATTCGGCTTTACCATTTTTAACAATGGTTTCACCACTAATTGCAGTGACACCAACTTCTTGCATTTTCTCTACAATTTCTTTTGAAGATGCTAAATGTAAGAATCCCCAGATGATTTGGTCTTTTTTAAAATATTGATATTCACTTTTATGAGGTTCTTTTACTTTGATAACAAGATCAGCTTCCCATGCTTGTTCGTGAGTTACGATCTTAGCGCCTTCTTTTTCATACATATCATTAGAAAATCCTGAACCAATGCCAGCATTTTTTTCAACAATTACTTTATGTCCTGCATCCGTTAACTTACGCACATTTTCGGGTGTGCAAGCTACACGTCCTTCACCTTGTTTTAATTCTTTGACTACTGCAACTAACATTTGCAACACTCCTTTTGATTTTGTGAATTATTTCACAATCATTTTATCTTGTGGGTATGCATATGTAAATACCATTAATTAATTATTCATATTTTATCTATAATTTGTTAATAAAGTTTTAATATATAATTCTTAATTTTAAATATAATGTGCAATTCTACTACTATACGGTTCAGCAGGAATGCCG
>OKEG01000115.1_pt1 | contig 38225 bp, 37 predicted proteins | sample 1614111 | NCBI WGS metagenome assembly OKEG01 (sample SAMN04436907, study PRJEB24849) | human gut metagenome | biome: human gut; feature: NICU; material: stool | host: Homo sapiens | place: USA: Saint Louis, MO | collected 2012-04-09 | reverse complement strand
ACCTCGGTAGCGGTGAGGTCCAGGCCACCGTCGGACCCCCTTCCCCGAACCCGGGCGAGCCGCTAGACTTGGGAAGTCTGTGGAAAACCGCAGGCGCATGCATGACCCTCCTGCCACGGAAGGACCGTGGCCGCGATAGACCACAGGAGGTGGGGATTTACACATGCGTAAGTACGAAATGGTTGTGATCCTGGACCCGTCGATCGACGAGCGTACCGTGGACACCACTTTTGAGAAGCTCATCAAGGTTGTTCCTGCTGAGGGCGGCACCGTCGACAACACCGACGTGTGGGGCAAGCGCAAGTTCGCCTACGAGATCGACAAGAAGCAGGAAGGCATCTACGTCGTCCTGAGCTTCACCTCGAAGCCCGAGACCGCCAAGGAGCTCGATCGCCAGCTCGGCCTCAACGAGTCCGTTCTGCGCACGAAGCTCATGCGCGTCGACGAGAAGTAAAAACCTCGTTTACAAGCCACACCGCACCATCAGCTGAAGGAGAGTCATGGCGAACGATACCGTCATCACCGTCGTCGGAAACCTGACCGCCGATCCCGAGCTGCGCTTTACGAACTCGGGGATTCCCGTCGCGTCGTTCACTGTAGCGTCGACCCCCCGCACGTTCGACCGTCAGTCGGGCGAATGGAAGGACGGCGAAGCTCTCTTCCTGCGCTGCTCCATCTGGCGCGATGCAGCCGAGAATGTCGCCGAGTCCCTTACGAAGGGCACCCGCGTGATCGTTCAGGGCCGCCTCCAGCAGCGCTCCTACACCGACCGCGAAGGCAATAACCGCACCTCGATCGAACTCCAGGTCGACGAGATCGGTCCTTCGCTTCGCTACGCGACCGCGAAGCCGACCCGCACTCAGCGCGGCGGCGGCGGAAACTTCGGTGGCGGTTTCAACGGTGGTAACAGCGGTGGCGGCAACTACGGTGGCGGCCAAGGCGGCTATTCCAACCAGGGAGGCTACGGCGGTAACCGCGGTGGCGCCCAGGGTGGACCGCAGGGCGGCCAGAACCCCGCCGATGTTGACCCCTGGAGCAACGGCGGCGCTGAAGAGCCACCGCCCTTCTAAATCGCGCCGCGCCACTCGGCACACATCCTCAATTTATCCATTCCATCCCGGGTAGAAAGCCCGGGCTCCCCTCACTCAAAGGAGCACCACGATGGCGAAGCCAGAGCTTCGTAAGCCCAAGAAGAAGCAGAACCCGCTCAAGAGCGCCGGTATCGAGAACATCGACTACAAGGACCCCGCGGTTCTGCGTAAGTTCATTTCGGATCGCGGAAAGATCCGTGCACGCCGCGTGACCGGCGTCAGTGTCCAGGAGCAGCGCAAGATCGCGAAGGCCGTCAAGAACGCCCGCGAGATCGCCCTCCTTCCCTACTCGACCTCCGGTCGCTGAGCCAAGGAAGGATAGAGAAAAATGGCTACTACCAAGCTCATCCTCACCAACGAGGTTTCCAAGCTCGGCGGCCCCGGCGATGTCGTCGAGGTCAAGGCCGGCTACGCGCGCAACTACCTCCTGCCGCGCGGCCTTGCCACGCCGTGGACCAAGGGCGCTGAGCGCCAGCTCGAGCAGATGGCTGCCGCAAACTCGAAGCGCGCCGTGGCGTCGCTCGAGGACGCACAGGCACTGCGTGACCTTCTCCAGACCAAGCCGGTCGTCGTGGCCGAGCGCGCGGGCCAGAACGGCCGCCTCTTTGGCGCCGTGACCGCCGCCGAGGTTGCCGAGGCCGTCAAGGCTGGCTTCGATCGCGAGATCGATCGCCGCAAGGTCGAGTTCACCGCGCCGATCAAGTCGCTCGGCGAGTACACCGTGACGGTGCGCCTGCACGAAGAGGTTTACGCGAACCTCGTTGTCCAGGTCGTTGCCGCGAAGGGTGCGCGCGCCTGAACGGCATAGCGTAAACGCTCGAACGAGAGCGAACGAAAAAGCGGCGGGTCTACACCCGCCGCTTTTTCGTGTCATCTGGTGGCCATACGCGCACGTTGCCAAAAAATTGAATACATTTATGTAATGACCTCCCCATCCTCACCCCCGTCTACAGCCAGCGATCCCCACGAACACGGCCACCTTTCCCGATCACTCACGCATCGACAGATGGCCATGATCGCGATGGGCTCCGCGCTCGGTACCGGATTGTTCCTCGGTTCCGGAGATGCGATCGCCGTGGCCGGTCCCGCCGTGATCATCAGCTTTGCGATCGGCTCCGCCATCGCGATGACCATCGCCCTCGCGATGGGCGAGATGGCTTCGCGCCACCCCGTCCAGGGCGGATTTGGCACACTCGCCGCGCGCTACCTCTCGCCTTTTTGGGGCTATCTCGTGCGGTGGCTCTACTGGATCGTGACGGTCGGGGTGACCGCCGCAGAACTGTATGCGTGCAGCCTGTATCTCCAGTTCTGGGCTCCGGATCTTCCGCAGTGGGCGGGGGTCGCGATCCTCGGCGCGATTGTCGTTGCGATCAACGTGGTGAGCGTCAAGAGCTTCGGCACGATCGAGTTTTGGCTTTCGAGCATCAAAGTCATCGCGGTCGTCGTCTTCATTCTCGTGGGACTGTGTCTCGTGTTCTTCGGTCTCCCGGGAACACCTGCTGCCGGGGTCTCGAACTGGACGAACGACGGTGGCTTCATGCCCTTTGGCTTCAAGGGCGTGTGGGTATCGATGGCGCTCGTGATGTTCTCTTTTGGCGGCATCGAGATGCTGTCAATCTCGGCCGCGGAGGCGAAGGATCCCGCGCGGTCGATCCGTACGGCCGCGCAGTCGACCGTGGTTCGATTGAGCTTCTTCTACGTTGCAGCGATAGGGATTATCGTCGCGCTCGTGCCGTGGAAAGAGGCCTCGGGTGCCGCTGGTGACGTGCGCTTGTCACCGTTCGTCATGGTGTTCCACGAGCTCGGGATTCCCGCTGCGGCGGGCCTCACGAATCTCATCGTGGTCATCACCGCGCTTTCCGCCGCGAACGCGAACGTGTATGCTGGCTCGCGCTTTCTTCACTCGCTCGCGGCGGACTCGCTCGCCCCGCGAGTACTCGAGCGTACGACCACGCGCGGCATTCCGCTGCCCGGCATCATCGTGCACGCGTGCGGGATCCTCGTCGTCGTGGTGCTTGCGATGACGGGCATCGGCGGCCTGTTCCCCCTCATCATGTCGACCGTGATCTTCTCGGCGGTCATCGTGTGGGTTCTGATCCTCGTCACCTACATCGTTTACCACCGCACGCGCGACGGGCGCGAATTGTTCCGCATGCCCGGCGGCGTGGTGACGGCGATCGCGGGCATCGCGGGGCTGCTTTTTGTGTTCTCCACGGTGATCGCCGTCGAGCGCATGCAGCTCGCGGCCATGGTGGGCATCCCGTTCGTGCTGCTCGTGACCCTCGCGTACGTGCTCGTGTTCCGCCACCGCATCAGCGTTGACGCCATCGACGCGAGCTTTGCGGAGGCTGAAAAGGCGCGCGCCGACTTCTCGTAACCTAAGTCGCATGCCTTCGACACCTCAGCGGCGCTACGTGCCAATGCTCGATGTTGTGCGTATTTCGGCGATCGTCGCTGTCGTAGGCATCCACTGTCTCGCGCCCGCCGCCACTGTCGAAAACGCCCCCTGGGCACTTGTGGTGTTCCGCTCGATGCTGAACGTCGCAGTGCCCGTGTTCATCATGATCTCCGGCGCCCTGAACCTCGCCCCGGTGGCGATGCGCAAAGGGGCATGGCCGTTTCTGCGTTCGCGTTTCGCGCGGCTCATTCCCGCGACCATCGTGTGGACGCTCGTGTATGGCGTTGTGATCAATGGCGTGGTTCTGGGTCGTGACCTGACCGCGGAGCGGCTAGGCAAGGAAGCGCTCATGGGGGATCAGTCTCCGCAGCTGTACTTTCTATGGCTCATCATGGGCCTTTCCATCACTACCCCCGTGCTCGGCTCTTTCGTTAAGCATTCGAAAGCGCGTGCGTGGGCGGCCACCGGTGTGAGCCTCGCGTGGGGTTTGTCGGTGTATCTCGCTCCGAACGCGTTTGAAGCGGTCGGGCAACCCACGGGCGTGATTTCCGGAGCGGTGCTCACCTACTGGATTTTCTACGTAGGGCACTACCTCGCCGGTCACGTCGCGTTCGCCCACCCGGTCCGACGGCGCCTTGCCCCCGCCGTGCTCGCCCTCGGTTTCGCGCTGCTCGCGGTTCTCGGCGTGTGTGGCGGTCTCGGTATTGAGAACGAGGGATGGGGCAAGCTCGTCAGCGGCAACTACCGATCACCCTTGAATGTCGGTGCATCGTTTGCGCTCGTGGCGGGCCTTCTTGCCGTGAGCCGCGAGTGGGAGGTTTCCGATCGCGTGCAGGGTGTGTTGCGGCGCCTCGGCGATGCGTCGTTCGGCGTGTTCCTGTGCCATTTCGTTGTGCTCATCGGTGTGCGCCTCCTCGTGCCCGGACTCGACTCGGGCGGAACGCTCGCGTGCGTGGGCGCATGGGTGCTCGTGCTCGGGCTTTCGTGGGCGGTGTCGCTTATCGCGGCGCGAATCCCTTGTGTGCGAGTGGTGTTTTAGCGGCGCGGTCCAGTAAGGCGCCTGGCAGCCGTCGGACCCCGCCTGCCGCTCGAGCGTGCGGCCTTTCCTTCACAACCTCCACACTTTGCAAAGTCTTTACTTTTTGCGTGGGGCGCGGGAAGATATGTCAGCACGCACTTCCCTCGTGCCCATGTGTAGAGGAGATTATCCATGTCGATGAGGTCCACGTTCCGCGGCGCATCCGCCGCGTTCGCCGCCGCGCTTGTGCTCGCTTCGTGCGGTGCCACGGGCGGTGAGGTGTCCACGCCAACCGAGACCCCCACCCACGCACCCGAAACGGCGAAGCCGAGCCCCACCCAGATTCCCTCGGCCAAAGAAACCGACAAGCCGAGTGCGGAGCCGAGCGCGAGCGAGGATGCGAGCGCAACGCCAAGCGAGAGCCCGAGCCCTACCGCTTCTTCCGATTCTGAAGCGAAGGTGGGTGCGGCCCCCGCGATAATCGCTCACTTCACGGAAGACACCAATCCGGAAATCGGCGACTTCCCCTTCACGCGCGACGTGATTGCCACGACCATCTCGAGCGTCTTCGATGATGGCGGTGAGGCAACCGTGGAGTGCGACGGCGATATCGACATCACCGCGGGCAAGCCGAAGACTCACTGCACGGTGACGACAGGGGACAGGACCCGCGAGGCCTACGCGTACGGCACCTTCTCGAATGTGCAGGGCCCCGGACTTCTCGTCGCCTTTGACAACGACTTCGATGCCTCCCTCAGCGCAAAATTCACCGAACCAGGAACCGAGGTTCTCGCCTACGGCATCGGTGACATGTGGGCTGTCGATTCTCCCGTGGACGGCGCAACTGTTTCCGAAAAAGCGCTCAAGGCGATGCAGTCCCTCGAGATGCCCATCTCGAAGTTCGAGTGCGCGGGTGAGATGTCGATCGCCGAAGGACGCAACTCCCAGGTGTGCCCGATCGAAGCGGAATGGGGCAAGGCAGAGGCGACGGTCATCGCAGCGACGATCCTCAATTCCCAGGACTCGGGTGTGCTCGTCGTGACGCAGGTGCCTACCGACGACTAGTTCGCCCCGTGGCGTTGCCCACCTGGCCCGTGCGCGGATTCGCGCGCGCGAGACGGTGGGGCTATATTAGGGAGCGCTTCGATCTCGGTGTGCCGTGAAACCCGGTGTCGAAGTACCCGCGCAAGTGGCGGAATTGGTAGACGCGCACGGTTCAGGTCCGTGTGCCTTTGCGGGCGTGGGGGTTCAAGTCCCCCCTTGCGCACCCCATGCGGGCCCCTCCTACGGGAGGGGCTTTCGCGTATCTGCACGCGTGTACTCGGGTGAGGGGTTGAGCAGCATGAGTGAGGAGACGCCCTCGGGCTCGCACACAAACGCATGGCTCGGTGCCGTGGGGGAGGGCGCGGGGTTCGTTCCGACGGCTGCCGATCGGGCCGCCGCTGCCGGCGTTTTTGACAATCTCCCTCTCGCGGGCAAGAAGCTCGACCTTCCCGACGTGCACGATCCCGACTGGTGGATTAAATCGCGCATTTCCTCCGGCGAATTCGATCGCGAGGCGCTGCTGCCCGCCGCTGTGGTGCAGCGCAAGGAACATGATATGCTCGCGCACACTCTTCGCTCGCTCCCATCAGAAGACGCGGTGCGCGAATACCTCGAGGACTACAACGCTCGGGCGCGCCGCGAAAATAGCGCGGCGGTCCGTGACGCTTCGCTGCGGCCCGCCCCAAGCGAGAAACCTCCGCTTCTCGTGCCTCTCGTCGATGTCGAGGGCTGGGTCTCTCGCTGGCACCGCTTCCGCCAGCAGTGAGGGCCTGCCGCCCCGCCGTGCACGCCCTCAGGGCAGAGGGGGCGCGGCGGCGAAGGGATCCGAATCGCTATCGGTGTTGGCCGAGTATTCGGCCTTCGCGAGGGCCCGATCACGTGCCTCGGGGCCGCACAGGGAGGCGATGAGGGCGGCGGTCATGTCCATCCCCGCGGCGACGCCCGAAGACGTCCAGCGATCGCGATCCTCAACCCAGCGAGCCTCCCTCTGCCAGGCAACCGTTTGCCCGAAGGTGCGCGCCCACTCGAATGCGGCTTTATTGCTCGTTGCGCGGTAGCCTTCGAGCAGCCCGGCCGAAGCGAGGAGCGCCGAGCCCGTGCACACGGACGCGAGGAGCCGGGCACGCGTGCCGGCCTCGGTAAGCCACGCGAGAAACGGCGCATCGTCGACGAGCGTTCGCGTGCCGGGCCCTCCTGGGACGAGAAGGATGTCGATCGGCTCCTTGGAGAGCTCCCGGAACGAACGGCCACACTCCACGCGAAGGCCTTGCGCGCTCGAGATGAGACCCGCCTCGGGCCCCACAAAGTCGAGCGTGATGCCCTCGACGTGGCTCAAAAGCTCGACCGGCCCGCACACGTCGAGCAGCTCGAATGCGTCAAAGAGGACGACGCTTACTCGTCTCGTCATCGATTACTCTCCTTTGAGGTGCGCTGGTCGAATCACGTCAATATCGACCTTCGTGGAAATTCCGTCGACTGTGCCGTCAAAACGCAGCTGCCATACCGCCCAGCGATCCTCCTTGGGTCGCGACGACTCGGAAAAGAGCCAGGTTGGGCGGCCTTCGGCGTGCGGGAGGTCGTAGTGGCGCCGCCACTCGGCACTCGAGTAGATCACGAGCTTTCGCCCCCACGCCTTTTCGACAATGCTCACGAAGTCTGCGACTTCCGCGTTTGCGTGCTGCGCCTCGGGGCGTTCGTCGCACGCGCCATCAAACTCGAGGTCGAGGGCGGGTGGAAGTGCACCCGAATCCGGCGGGGCCGCCTTCAAGAAATCGCGTGCCTGGTCCGCGCCGGGGGAGCACAGCGTGAAGTAGTGGTAGGCGCCCGGGGTGATGCCGCTTTTCGTGGCGCCCTCCCAGTTCGAGGCGAACTTCGGGTCGGTATAGCCAGTGCCCTCGGTCGCCTTGATATACGCAAAGCTCACGCCCGCATCGGCGACATCTCCCCAGTCAATTGTCTTTTGGTGCGAGGACACATCGATGCCGAGGCTTTCGCCCTCGCGCAGATCCACACCGCGCGGAAGATTTGCGAGGGCGGAGGCACCCGCGGGGGTGTCCGGGATGGTCATCACGCGCGTCTTCGCGGGTGCGGGCGCGGCGGGGACCGCCCGTTGGTCCGACGGTTGCCCGGCCGCAATGGTGCTCACGAGCGTGCCAATCGAGACGAGCACGCAGGACGCGGCGAAGATGGCGACGATCGCTTTGTATTGGCGCCGATAGACGTCGGCGCGAGAAAAGCGCGGCATACCGAAAGTGTAGTGGTCAAGCGCTCACGGATGTGGGTGCGACGCTAGGTGAGCAAGCGTCGGAACGGACCCTGTAGCGTGGTGGTGTGCCTTCCCAGTTTCCGCCACTGACCACCCAGTTCGCGCGCGAGTTTCCCGATCTCGTGCGCGAATGCGCGCCCAGCATCGCCGCCGACACGCGCGTGGGGGCCGCGAATGCGCCGCTCGCGAGGGAGTTCGGGATTGATTCCGGGGCGGAAATCGAGGCGGTCGAGGGCCTCGCGCGCAGCTTTTCGAATGCGCACAGCGCGCACGCCATGGCGTATTCGGGCCACCAGTTTGGCACGTTCTCGCCCGTCCTCGGCGACGGCCGCGCCCACCTCATGGGTGAGCTGACCTGCGGCGATGCGATCGTGGACGTGCACCTTAAGGGCAGCGGGCTCACCCCGTTCTCGCGTCCTGGATCGGACGGCAAGGCGCCGCTCAGCGCGATGTATCGCGAATACCTCATCTCGGAGGCGCTTGACGCCCTCGGCATTCCCACGAGCCGCGCGCTCGCGGTTCTCGAGACGGGGGAGCGGATCAGGCGCCGCGCACCCGAGCCGGAACCCGCGGGGATCCTCGTCCGCACGGCGGCAAGCCACGTTCGCGTGGGCACTTTCCAGTTCGCGAGGATCGCGGGTGATCAGGGAGCAATCGCGGCGGATACGCGCGACAAGCTCGTGCGATTCGTCCTCGATCGGCACTACCCCGGATGGGAAGAGAGTGCCGACGCACGCCGGAGGCCAGCGCTTACTCTCCTTCGCGGCGTCGCCGCACGCCAGGCGCGGCTCGTGGCGCAGTGGATGGGGGTGGGGTTCGTGCACGGCGTTCTCAATACCGACAACGTCAGCGTTGCGGGCGAATCGATCGACTTTGGGCCGTGTGCCTTCCTCGATCGGTACGAGGCCGGGGCGTGCTTCAGCTCGATCGACACCGGCGGCCGCTACGCCTACGGCCAGCAGCCGGCCATTACGCAGTGGAACCTCGCGCGCTTCGCCGAAGTCCTGCTCGACCTCATCGACCCGGATCCGCAGCGCGCGATCGACGACGCGAGTGCGGTACTAGCGGAGTTTGAGGAGGAGTACCGCGCTGCCTTCACGCGAGTGTTCGCGCGAAAGCTCGGAATTGAGGCGGAACCGGACGCCGCGTTGGCGCAGTTCGTTGCGAACACCCTCGAGTCCCTCGAGCGCGAGCACATGGACTTCACCCTGTTTTTCAGGGCCCTCGCCGAAGGAAAAAGCATCGACGGAGAGTTTGCCGCGGGCAGTGCGTGGCGAGCTGAACTCGAGGAGCTTCGCTCGCGCGGGGGAACGAGCCTCGAGCGCGCGGAGGCGCTCATGCGCGAGACGAACCCGATCTACATTCCCCGCAACCACCACGTCGAGGCAGCACTGCGCGACGTCGAGCGCGGCGAGCGGGGAAAATTCGAGCGCCTCCTTGCCGCGATTCGCGAGCCGTGGACACGCCGCGACGGATTCGAGGACCTCGAGGCGCCACCGCCCAACGCTCGATTCTTCACGAGCTTTTGCGGGACGTGAGCCGCTTTCCCGAGGATCGATTCAGCCGCCGAGCTCGAACGCGAAGCGCTCGAGCGGAGTGTGGCCCGCCTCGGTGACCGAGGTGGCGCGGTCATTCGTGCCATCGCGCTTATCGAACGCTTCGGCAAGGGGAAGCGCCGTGCTGCGCGCCGCTTCAATGAACTCCTCGACGGTTGTGTCTTCGCCGTTGAGGCCCTTGATCGCCATCGCGCCGTACCCGGCGCGCGTAAGCTCGCTCGCCACCACGATCAGCTGCTTGAGCGCCGCAAGGTACATGCTCGGGGCGAGGCCCTCGTGGCGTACGTTCGGCAAGTGGCGCACGAAGAGCATCGCCGCCATGCGCACATTGCCCGTCGCGAGAAGGAACAGCATGTGGTCGATCTGGTGGCTGAGATGCATCGGTGAGGACATGATCAGCGGGTAGGAAAACTCCGCGAGTGCCGCGGCCTCGGGAAGCCTCCCGGCGCGCGCGAACGCGAACAACGCCTCCGAGGCGATCGACTGGGGCTCTTCCGCGCACTCGTAGCCCCGGTCGAGGATTTCGTCCACGAGGCGAAGCGCTGCCTCCGGCTCGTCGATCTGCCACAAAATCGTGGCTTCCTGCGCCCTCGCGCACGCGTCGCAATTGGAGTATTCGTCGGGAGGGCACGCCTTGATGCGAGTGAGAACCTCGCGGGCTTCGTCGACATTGCCCGTCTCGAGCGCGAAAGAGAGTTCAGCCCACAGGATTCCGGCTTCCCCGGCTCCTTCGCGTTGATAGGCGGCGCGCATCATGTCGAGCGCGGAACGCACCTGGGAAAGCGAGTACTGGGGGTAGCTCAGAAGCATGACCGTGAGCCACTTGTACCACCACAGGAGGTCGACGTCCGGCTGAGTCTCGAGAGGACGCACGGGGTAGCGAGAGGGATCGGAATCGTGCATGTGCGCGCACCACAGGAACAGCGTGAGCTGCTCCGTGGCCTCGGCTGCCTGGAAGGCGAAACCTACGAGCCGCATGCGGATCTCGTAGAGGGCTCGCTTATCGCCTCGCTCCTCTGCGAGTCGCTCGGCGCGCTTGCCGATCTCCCACCGCTCCCGCGGCGGCATCGGCGCAGGGGAGTCGAAGCGGCGCGCGAGGCTTTCGACGGTCTCTGTTTCGCTCATCGCGACTCCGGGGTGCCCTTCCACCACGTGTCGGTGATGGTCACGGGCGTTGTGCGCTTGTGTCGCGACGAGAGATAGCGGCGCTCAATGTTCTCTGCGGAGGGCGCGGGGATGTCTCGGCCTTCGAGGTAGTCGTCGATGTCGTCGTAGCTCACGCCGAGCTCGTCCTCGTCCGTGCGCCCGGGGTTGCCATCGAGCAGGTCGGCGGTCGGCACCTTGGTCCAGAGCGGATCCGGTGCGCCCAGATGTTCGAGAAGCGAGCGGATCTGGCGCTTGTTGAGCCCGTAGAGAGGGAGGATGTCCGCGCCACCGTCGCCAAACTTCGTAAAGAACCCGACCGTGGACTCGGCGGCGTGATCCGTGCCGATCACGAGGAGCCCTTCGTCACCGCCGATCGCGTACTGAGCGACCATGCGCAGGCGCGCCTTGATGTTGCCCGCGTTGAAATCGCTTGTCTCATGCCCCGCCGCAGACGCAAACTCGTGGCGAAGTGCATCCGCAGCGCCCTTGATGTTGATGGTCATCTCGCGGTCCGCGCCGATCCACGCCATTGCCGCGGCCGCATCGGCCTCATCGTGCTGCACCCCGTGTGGAAGGCGCACCGCGACGAAATGAGCGTCGCCGCCCTCGGCACGCACCTTCTGAACCGCGAGCTGAGCGAGGCGGCCCGCGAGAGTCGAATCGACGCCGCCGCTAATGCCGAGCACAAAGCCGTTCGCGCCGGTCGAACGCAGGTACTCGGTCAGGAAAGCGACGCGGCGCTCGACCTCTGCCGCAGGGTCGATCTGGGGCTTCACGCCCATCTCGTTGATAATCGATGCTTGGAGTTCACGCATGGTCCCAGCCTAACTTTCGGTGCCTTCGCCCGGTTCGAGAAAATCCTCGATCGAGAGATCGCGCCGCATGAGATTCGTGGAAAGCGCGAGCATGTCGGAAAGGGACTCGTTGAGGATCGCGCGATCCGCGGGCCGCAGCGGGTTGTGCCCCGCGAGCATCGCCTGCACGTAGATGAGCCGCACCGTTCGCGAGGCCACCACCTGATCCTCGCTCTCGATGCCCGCGAGCATTTTCACGAGGGGGCTATTCCAGTTGAGAACGAGTGTGGCAAGGGTGGGCAGGCTCGAGTCTGGGCCTTCCGGCGCACGCTCCGTTTCCGGTGAGGAGGCCGTGACCTCACGCATGAGGTCGCCCCAGAAGCCGCTCGTCGATTCCTCAAGGCGGCGCAGCTCCATGCTCCTCAAAACATCGGGATCAACGACGTAGAGGGCCGGGACATCCTCGGGAGTAAATGCGCGCACCTGGACGTCGCAATCGAGCCCAAACAGCGCGGTTTCGGCGAATGCGCGCACGCGTTCGGCGGCCTCTTTGTCTGGACCGAACACCGCCCCGAACTGCGCAATCACATCGCCAAGGGTGATGGGCGCGGCGCTCGCGGACGCAATAGTCTCGCCGAGCATCCGCATGAGGTCTTTTTCGTACACGTAGCCGGCATTGACGACGACCTGGTCGCTCGGGACTACGCCCGCGAGCTGGCGGAATTCCTCCGTTGTTTCGGCGTAGCGCACACGCGGGTTCGCCTCGACGATCTCGCTCACGAGCATGCGCCCCTGGTTCGTCTCGAACGTGAAATGAGGCAGCACGATCCGCGCGAGCTCCACATCGTGAACGGCGAGGGAGCGCAGGGCCAAGTCGTGGATGGCAAGGAAACGCTGGAGGCCGCGCGGATCGCTCTCAGCAAGCGAGAGGATCCAGGCTCGCAACGTCGAGGCAATCGCGCGCTTCGTGACGGCGAGTGCCTCATCGTTGACGAAACCCTCACGCGAGGCGGTGGGGGTAAGCCCCGTGGAATCGAGAACGACTCGCACGAAAAATGCCCATTCGGGCAGGAGATCGGGGAGAGCTTCGGAGACGAGAAGCCCGCCCATGTAGGCGCGCGTGGCCTGCCGCGCGCCGGGGGAGGGAGAAGCGGGAAGGACGAAAGCGGTTCCTCGTGTGCCCGTTTCGGGAACGGAAATATCGATGATGTCGAGGGGTTGTGCACCGAGAAGTTCGGTTCCGTACTCGGCGAGGTGCTCGAGATCCCGCTCGAGAGCCCAAGCGTAAAGATCATCTTCGCTGCCCTCCACGGGAGCATCAGCCGCCGAGGGAAGCGCCCCGGGGGAGAGGTGACGGGTGAAGAACGGGGTGCGATTGACGAAACGCTCGGTTCCACGCGGCCCGCAGACCTCGAGCGTCACGGGGAGGAACTCCGCGAACGTGGTCGCGAGCTCCCACACGCGGACGTATGACGTGAGCTCGCGAGCTTCCGGCCGGGGAGTGAGCCGCACGCTCGTGCCGACTGCAACGTGAGAGCCGGCGGACCCCTCGAGAGCTTCGAGTGTGAACGTGCCATCACTGCGGCCCACCCAACGGCTCGCCTCCCCACCGGAGGCGGGGCGGGTTTCGACCACGATTTCATCGCTCACCATGAAGCAGCTCAGCAGCCCGATGCCGAACTGCCCCAGCCGATCCGTGCGAGGCAAGTCGAAAATGTCCCGCTTGCTCGATTGGCCGACGGTCGAGAGGAGCTCCGCCATTTCCTCGCGGTGCATGCCCGCGCCGTTATCGGTGACAACGAGCTCGCCAGATTCGGGGCCCACGGGCGTCACCTGGATGAGGGCATCATCGAGGGTCAGCGTGCCCGCCTCGATGCGCGTCATGATCGCATCGCGAGCGTTCTGAATGAGCTCGCGCAGGAACACGCGCGGATTCGAGTAGATGTGCGTGCTCAGAAGCTCGACGACCGCGTGAAGATTGACCTGAAACGGATGGGAGGGAAGCGTCATGCTTCGATCCTACGGAAACAGGTGAGCCTCGGCAGGCGTCGGACCCCCGATTGTGGATAACTCGCGCCCGGTGCCCGTCAGGCCTTCTCCCCGGGTATCGAACCCTCACCGCTCTCGGGCGTTTCGGAATCTGCCGCCTCGCCAGCGTCCTGCTGCTCTTCAGCATCCGCGGACTCCTCGGTGTCCTCCGTGTCCTCGACGCTCTCATCATCGTCGGGTTGCGAAGCATCCTCCGTATCCGAAGAACCGTCGGACTCCTCAGCGCCTTCGGCACCCTCTCCAGCCGGCGCTTCCTCGGGAGCCGCGCTCTCGACACGGTCGTGAATCTTCTTCTTGATCTTCTCCACCCGGCGCTTCGCACGGATACCGAACAAGAGCATCACGAGGGCGACCGCCGAATAGGCAACCATGACCCAAATGAGGTGGGCGAAGTTGATCGAGCCGCCCGCGATCGCGACCCTCAGTGCGTTCACGACCGACGTGAAGGGCAAGTACGGGCTGATGATCTGGAAGAACTCCGGAGTCGTCTCGATCGGGTACGTAGCGCCCGCCGACGCGAGCTGAAGCACCGTGAAGATGAGCGACATGAAGCGTCCTACGGGACCGAAACACGCGACTAGCGCCTGGTTGAGCGCCATGAACGTGAGCGAGGCGATGAACGAGATGAGGAACGCCTGGCCTAGGCGCATCATGTCGATGCCCACGAGGAAGTGCACGGTCGAGACCATGAGAACCGACTGGAGCACGCTTACGAACGCGCTTGGCAGGTAGCTTGCGAGAGCAACCATCGCAGCGGGCATGTTGCTGCCAACTCTGCGACCGCTCAGAGCAGGGAACACGAGGAAGAAAGCGAGCGCGCCAATCCACAGCGAGAGCGTCATGAAGTACGGGCCAAGGCCGTAGCCGTAGCTCTTGACTTCGTGCAAGCGGTGCTTTGAGAGGTCCACTTGCTGCGAGGCGACGCTCGCGAGGTGGTCTTCTTCGGATTTGTTGTAGCTCGGCACTTGCTCGACGCCGTCGGCAAGGCCGTCGTGGAGCTCATTTGCGCCGTCATGGAGGCGGCCGAGGCCGCCGCCGAGCTCGACCGCGCCGTCATTGAGTTTGCCGAGGCCATCGTTGAGCTTCACGGCACCGTCATTGAGTTTTATGGAGCCGTCGTGGAGCTTCACGGCGCCGTCGTTGAGTTTGCCGATGCCGCCATCAAGCTTTACGGCACCGTCGTGAAGCTTGCCCGCGCCGGTTGTGAGGTCATTCGAGCCCGTCGCGAGGCGCTGTGCGCCATCGTTGAGTTTTCCGCTCGCGGCATCCAGCTTCGAGGCGCCGTCGGCGAGGGTCGAAGCGCCCGCATACGCGGTGCCCGTTCCATCCTTGAGCTGGCTCGTGCCATCCGCCAAACGGCCCGTGCCGTTTGTCAGCTCGCCGGCACCATTCGAGAGCTTCCCGAGGCCGTCATCGAGTGTGTTTGCGCCCGTCGCGAGCTGGTTGATGCCGTCAACGAGCTCGTTCGACTTCGCGTCGAGCTTGCCCACGCCTTCGTCGAGCCTCGCGAACTTATCCGCGACCTCGCGGGACTTCGCGGCCGCGTGGTCAAACAGCGCGGGAAGCTCGTTGACTTTGTCGTCGAGTGCGTGCGCGGCAGCGTCGAGGGGAACGATGATCTTGAGGTCGAGGTCGCTCACGCCCGCGTTGATCTTGCGGGAGCGTTCCGCAATCTGGTCGGCACCGCTCTTGAGACCGTCGATCGCGAGCTTTTGCTGCTCGGGATCCATCTCGTCCCAGTGTTCTTGAATGTCGGCGAGGGAATCGGCGTAGGCCTGCGTGCCTTCGACATCTTCGACCGTGAGCTTCTTGAGCTCGACGGCTTCGTCGTGCGCGCCGCGGGTCTTGTCCTTCACCTCGTGGAGGTGATCAACGATCTCGGGTCCGCGATTGCTCAAATCTTCCATGCGTTCGGCGATGAGCTCGGAGCCATCAGCGAGAGCGGCGGAGCCCTTCTTGAGCTCCGCGACCGCGCCGGGGAGGATCGAGGTCTTCGAGTTCAGTTCGTTCAGGCCTTCGGCAAGTTTCGCGGAGCCACCCTGGGCGTCCGTGAGGCCGTCACGCAGGCGAATGGCGCCATTGTTGACCTGCGAGGCACCGTCGTAAAGTTGACCTGCGGCGGAATCCAGCCGGCCCACGCCGTTCGCGAGATCGCCTGCGCCAACCGCGGCGCGTCCCGTCGCATCCTTGAGTTGCGTCGTGCCGTTCGCAAGGGTGCTCGCGCCGTTCGCGAGGGTGACGGTGCCGTCCTTGAGGTCGCCGAGACCCACGACGAGCTGACCGGAGCCGTCCTTCGCGTTTGCGGTGCCGTCGGCAAGTTGGGCCGTGCCGTCCTTCGCGGCGGCCGTCCCGTCCGCGAGCTGACCGGAGCCGTCCTTCGCGTTTGCGGTGCCGTCGGCGAGCTTGTCGGCGCCGTCCTTCGCATCCGAAGAACCGTCGGCGATTTGCCCGGCGCCGTCTTTGGCATCCGAGAGCGAGTCGTGCATGTCGTTGAAACCCGCATAGATGTTGTGCAGGTACTCGTCACTGACCTTCTCGTTGAGAGTGCCCGTGACCTTCGTGAGGATGCTCTGGGCGAGATTGCCCGAGATCATGTTCTTCGCGTCATTGGTCGTGATCGAGAGTTCAGCTCTGGCTGCCGTCGAGGGGTCGTCGTTTCCAACCGAGGCGACGTTGGTGCTGAAGTTCTCGGGGATTCTCAAGACCGCGTAGACCTCGCCGTCCTGGAGCGCCTTGTTGGCGCGCGACTCGGACATTTCCGTCCAGTCGAGGTTGTTGTTCGAGGTCGAATCGAGGAGTTCATCGGTCAGCTCGTCGCCGAGATCGAGGTCGGGGTCGGTGTTGCCCTTGTCGAGGTTGACGACGGCGGCGGGCACCTGGTGGAGCCTGTTGATGGGGTCGACGTTAGACCACGTGAGAAGTGCCGCGTACACGAGCGGAACGAGCGAAACGCCGATCACGAGGATCATGACGCGAATGATGGAAAGGCTGTTTCCGGAACTGCGGAGGCGTCGCGCGATGGAATTGGCCTTGGCCGTGCGCATTGCCTTCAGATTGTTCTGTGACATGAAACGTTCTCCTTAGGCGGCCTTGTGGCCAGTCGCGGCCGCGAGGAAGTCGGTTGTCGTTTCGACCATTGCTGAGACCGGAAGGTCGTCGCGGAGGTCCTTGGTGGCTTGCGAAATGAGACCCGCCGAGAGGAACTCGGCATAGCGCGCGGCGCGGGGACCGGTGAGGCGGGTCAGCGCGTCGCGGAGCGTGCCGATGCCGAGCATGCGCCCTGCAAGGAAGCGCGTGAGTTCGCTCTCGGCGGCGCGCCCGCTCGGGCCGTCGAGAACCGCGAGGTAAAACGCGCGGTTCTCGCTCAGGTGCGTGAAAAGCGCCGTAAAGCTTTCGGCGGCGAAGCGAGTCCAGTTTTCGGGGTTGTCCGACGCCTGCTGGGGGAGCACCGTGAAGGCCCCTTCGAGGCGAGCCATGGCCGCGGCGTGCATCAGCGTGGGAATGTCCCCGAAGTGCTGGTAGAAGGTGGGGCGGCTCGCGCCGGCGCGTCGAACAAGTTCGGAGACGCTCGGGGGCTGCGGGTTTTCGTCGAGGGCGCTGACCATGACGCGGATGAGCGATTCGCGCGATTTTTGAGCGCGCGGATCGATCGGCGTCTCCTCGACGTGATGGCTGAGGGCGCGCCGAGCGGCATACAGGACAGACATGGGGCCTCGACTCTGCTCTTTCTTACAGGTGTCAGTCTTTTCGACCGGGTCAAACGTAAAGCATTGATTTACAGATGTAAAGAGCGCTGGCTTACGTTTGTAAGAAATGTGTCATACCTCGCGTTAGGTAGTTCCCGGCTTTTGCCGATGAAGAACGCTGTTATTTTATTGTCATCCCCTCAATGCTGAACCTTTCCTCCCTAGGACCCCCGTGCCCAGATCCAGCAAGAAAGAATACGCCCTTAAGGTGGCGTACCACCTTGTCACCGAAACCGGTTGCGTTGACGGTCTCACATTCGATTCGCTCGCGGAGGCCACCGGTATGTCGAAGTCGGGCCTCATCTATCACTTCCCCTCGCGCCACAAACTCCTCGCCGACCTTCACCGGTACGCCGCGAAACTGTGGGAGCGAGAGCTCGTGCGCGCGAGCAACGGTAAAAGCCATGACGAACTGACACCCGCCGAACGCGAACGAGCCCTCGTGACTGCTCTTGAGAGGCAGGAACCGCTCGCTGAAATCCTCCTCAACATCCAGGCGCTGAGCCACCGTGACTATGAGCGGGCCTGGGACGAGATTGATGAACGCTGGCTTCTCGACCCGAGTGAGGACGTCGAGAGCGAGGACGACTTAGATCGCCTTGAGGATCACGTTCTGAGCGCTGGGCTGTGGGTCTACAACCACGTGAGCGGCCGGCCGCTTTCCGAGGCCAACCGGGCAATGCTCGTGGAGCGGCTCGTCGCGCGAGCCGAAGCGCGCATTGAGCATCCTTAATCTGCGGCTGGTGTTGCCCTGATCGCGTTCGCGATCTGAGCGCTCAACTCGACGCGCTGCCCGCCACCCTCGATGCTCATGAGTCCCGTCGAATCCATCTCTTCGAGGATCGTGATTCGGGTGCCCGGGGCGAGCGTGCGCTTCGCGCAATAGCGAAGGATGTCCGGGTTCTCATCGGAGACACGCGAAATAACCACGCTCTCGCCCCGCTCGCAGCGCGTAAGCGGAACGCCGGGGTCGGGCGCGTCGTGAATATCGCACGGGATCGGATCGCCGTGGGGGTCGACTGCGGGGTGCCCGAGCATATCGTCCATGCGCGCAATCAGTCTGTCGCTCGTCGCGTGTTCGAGCTTGTCTGCCTCCTCGTGAACCTCGTCCCACGCGAGGCCGAGGTGCTCGACGAGGAAGGTTTCGAGGATCCGGTGTCGACGCACGACCTGACGGGCTATTGTCTCGCCCTCGGGAGTGAGGGCGATCGCGCCGTAGGGGTGGTAGTCGATAAGGCCGTCGGTCGCGAGGCGTTTGAGCTGCGCTGACACCGTCGAGAGCGAAACCCCGAGTGCGGAGGCGATCGCACTCGTCGCGGGGGTGTGCCCGTCGTCCGGCCACTCGCTCGCCTTCCAGATGACGGCGAGGTAGTCCTCGGTGACCCTGGTTGGTTCGGGCGTGGCGTTCATGCGGGGTGAGCCTCTCGTGGGCGGGCGGCGAAGGGCCCTACGGCCCGTGTCAAGAATCGCCCGCGCGCTATTCCCCGTCAAATTGTTTGGACGTCCTCACTTTCGTTTTCCTCTAGACACACCGCATGTCGAGGCGAAAGTGTTGAAAGACGTGGACATCATCGCACTCCTGCTCGTGGGCGTCGGCCTTGCCGCCGATGCCTTCGCCGCCGCGCTCACGCAGGGCGTAAACATGCGCCATTTCTCCTACCGCGTGGCGCTCCTCATCGCCGTCGTGTTCGGGGTGTTTCAGGGCCTCATGCCCGTGCTCGGGTGGGCACTCGCCTCCCAGTTCTCCCAGGTGCTCGCCCCCATCGACCACTGGATCGCCTTCGCGCTGCTCGCGCTCATCGGCGCGCACATGATCCGTGAGGCTTTCGTGGCCGAGGGGGATGGCGATAGCGGCGAGGAAGCGGCGATCAACCTCAAAACACTTCTTCTTCTGTGCATCGGCACGAGCATCGACGCCGCTGCGATCGGCGTGTCCTTCGCGATGCTCGCCGTCAACATCGCCGAGGCGGCTGCGATCATCGCCCTCGTCACCTTCGCCCTGTCGTTCGTTGCGGTCATCATTGGTCACCGCGTCGGGGCCCGATTCCGAACTCCCGCCGCGGTAGCGGGCGGTCTTGTCCTCATCGCTCTGGGCGCCAAGATCTTGATCGAACACCTCACAACGTGAGTTGAGGCGAGCGATGATGCGCGCGCCTCGCGGATGGTTTTATCCTGAGGCACGTGCCTTCTCCCCGTGTCTCTCGTCATCGCCGGACATTTCTGCACGCGATTCCCGCCGAGGCGAGGGTTCATGTCGGCTCGAGCGCCCGGACCTTTGTGACCCTCGGCGAGGCGCGAGGCGAGTTCGTCCCCGCGGTGCGCATCTCCTTTTCGGTTGCGGTCCCCCTCGTGATTCTCCTTTTCTTGGGACGCCTTGATCTTTCACTCTTTGCGTCATTTGGCACCTTCAGCTCGCTTTATGGCCGATTCGTTCCCACGCGCGAGCGCGTGCGGCAACAGGCCATTGCGGGAGGCGCCCTGGTAGCGTGCGAGGTTTTCGCGACCGCTGCGCGCCACGCGGAGATGCTGGTTCCGATGCTTCCTGGGGCCTGGATCGTCGTCATCGTTGGCACGATCGTGGCGGCCCTGACGTCGGGACTCGTACCCCGCTTTGGGCTGCGGCCGCGGGGCGTGCTGTTTTTCGTTTTCACGGCGACCGCTATCGCGACGAGCCCGCATAGCTTTCCCCTCTGGGTGCCGCTCCTGGTTGGCGGCGGAAGCGTGATGATTTCCTTGGCGTTTAGCGTGCTCTTTCACGTGCTGGGTGAGGCCAACACGGGCCGCGCGGTGCCAGTTCCCGAGCGCGTGAACGTTGCCGACTACGCACAGGATGCGGGCCGCTTCGCGAGCGCGGCATTGATCGCGGGGTCGATCTCAACGGCGCTGATGATTCCGTCGCCGTACTGGGCGCAAGTAGCGGCCGTGGCCCCTCTTTCAGAAACTCGTCGCGTGGGGCAGGTCAATCGCGCTCTTCATCGTGTTGTGGGGACCGTTCTTGGTGTCGCCATCGCGGCTTTTCTCATGTCGTTTCCGAGTCAGCCGTGGCAGACAGTCGTCTGGATTGTCGTGATGCAGTTCCTCGCGGAGATGTTCGTGACGCGCAACTATGCATTTGGGCTTGTGTTCGTCACGCCGCTCGCCTTGCTCATGGTGCATCTTGCGAACCCGGAAAGGAACTACGAGATGCTCGTTCCCCGCATCGTCGAAACATCGATCGGTGCGGGCGTCGGCATTGTCGTCGTCACCGTCGGCCTCTTCGTCGAGCGCTGGTGGGTGTCGCATAAGATGACGTGAAACCTATTTCCTTAGAAAGAGATGGAGTGTTCACATGATTGCCCGCCGAAAAATGATCCAGGCTGCCGCAGTTTTGCCTGCACTGTCACTTGTGGCCGCGTGCGGATCCTCGGAAAATTCGGCGCGGCCTCTTCGCGTCAGCGCGATTCCGGATCAGGATCCTGACGTGCTCACCGAGCGCGAAGAAGCGTTTGCTCAGTACCTCGCCACAAAACTCGAACGGGATGTCGAATACGTTGCCGTCCCCGACTACTCGGCCTCGGTTGCGCAGCTCGGTACTGGCGACCTGGATCTCGTGTTTTACGGCGGTCTCACGGGCGTGCAGGCCCGCAAGCAGAGCCCGGACGTCACGATTATCGGCCAGCGCGATATCGACGCGACGTTCACGAGTACTTTCATTGCGAATTCCGATTCGGGGATCGAGCCCGTCAGTGACGTGGCAGGTCTTTCGGTGTACGCCGGTAAGCGCTTCACCTTTGGTTCGGAGACGTCGACCTCGGGCCGTCTCATGCCATCGTCGTTCCTTGCGGAGGCCGGCGTCGAGGAAAGCGACCTCGCTGGTGAACCTGGCTTCTCGGGTTCTCACGACAAGACCATCGAGCTTGTCCAGGCAGGCACCTATGAGGGCGGCGCCGTGAACTCGCAGGTGTGGAAGAGTCGCCTCGAAGAGGGCACAATCGACACAGCCAAGGTGATCGCCGTCCTCGAATCACCCACGTTCCACGACTACCACTGGATTCTTCGCGAGGAGGCAGAGAAGGACTTCGGCGACGGGTTCGCCCAAAAGCTCAAGGACGTCCTTTTCGCGATGCACGAGGATGAGGCTGGCAAGTCCGTTCTCGAACTGTACAAGGCTGGCCGCATTATCGACGCGAAGCCGGAAGATTACGTGCGTATCGAAGAGGCAGCCGAGAAGCTGGACCTTCTTGGCTGAGATGTCCGGCAGCGATAACGCCGCCGCGTGCCTGGAGAACGTCGAGGTTCGCTTCGACACGCGCCGTGCCCTCGCCGGAAGTGTGAGTGTTGCCCCAGGCGAAAGGGTTGCGCTCATTGGTCCGAGCGGCGCGGGCAAAAGCACCCTTCTTCGACTGTGTACGGGGGCGGTGAGCCCGAGCGCGGGGACGGTGCGCATCGGCGGCAAGAACCTCGCCGAGCTTTCCGGCCGAGAACTTCGCTCTGTGCGAGCCGGCATCGGTACGGTGCACCAGGGGCTTCACCTTATCGAGCCACTTTCGGCGCTCCAGAACGTTCTCGCGGGCAACCTTGGTCGATGGGGGAATCTTCGAGCGCTCGCGTCTCTCGTCTTCCCCCGCGAGCGCGAGGTTGCCGAGGACGCCATGGATGCACTCGGCATCGCTCACCTCGCCACTGCGCGTACCGGCCTTCTGTCGGGCGGTGAGCAGCAGCGCGTCGCTCTCGCTCGCATCCTCGTACAGCGGCCCGGGCTGATCCTTGCTGATGAGCCGATCGCCGCGCTCGACCCCGCTCGTGCCCGTGAGGTCATGTCGATCTTGTCCACGGTGGTCGACGAGACGGGGGCGGCACTCATTGTGAGTCTCCATGACCCGGCGATCGCGATCGCTGAAGCTGATCGAATCGTCGGCTTGCGCGAGGGAAACATCGAGTTTGACCTTCCCGCGCACGCTGTGGACCTCGAACTGACGCGAAGCCTTTACAGGATTGAGACATGACTCGAGCGCGCAGCGCGCGACGCTGGAGCATCGCCGTCGCGATCGGGGTTGTCGTGTCGTGCGTGAGCGTCGTGTTGGGGAGCGCGCTCGCACCCGGGGGAGTTCCGACGCTTGCCCGCTTTGCGCGCGCGGCTTTCTCTCCTGATCTGAGCATCACGTATCTGTCGCGCACTCTCGACGCAACTCTGACGACGCTCGCGTTTTCGGTTCTCGGCACGGTTGTGGCGGTCGTGATCGGCTTTTTCGGCGGCCTCGTGATGAGTGAGGGATGGTGGAGATCTCGCGCGGGGTGGCTGACGACGCGCCTCGCCTTCGCGCTTCCGCGCGGTGTGCACGAAACGGTGTGGGCGGTGGCGCTTCTTCTCGTGCTTGGGAGGGATCCGCTCGTGGGTGTGCTCGCGATCGGAATCCCCTTCGGGGCGATCACTGCCAAGGTCTATGCGGAGATCATCGACGAGACGCCCGCGGGTCCCTCCCAAGCTCTCCACCTTGCGGGCGCGGGCGCGATCGCGGCGTTTGCGTACGGGACGCTCCCGCGAGTGTGGAAGGATTTCGTGTCCTATGCCTTCTACCGGCTTGACTGTTCGCTTCGAGCGTCAGTCATTCTCGGCATGCTCGGCGTGGGTGGGCTCGGCTTTGAGCTGTCAACGGCGTTTCAAGGTCTTGCGTTCGAGCGAATGTGGACCGTTATGTATGCACTGCTGATCGTCGGTCTCGCGTGCGAGTGGTGGAGCCGGAAGCTGCGCGCTCCCTCGCGTCGCTTCATGCGCGGCTCGGCCATCGCGATAGCTGTGCTCGTCATAGTGTCGGCCATCCACGTGCGCGTGAGTATTTTTTCGCTCGACTTCTCGCGGATCGCGGAACGAGCCACCCGAGTCGCGCAGAAGGCGATTCCGCCGACGCTGCCTTCGACGTTCACGAATCTCCTTCTCGACTCGGCGCTGACGGTCACGATGTCGATCGCGGCGATTGCCTTGGCGTCACTGCTCGGCGGCTTCATGGCGTTCATTGCGACGCCACCGCCCGCCACCCCCGGAAGGGAGCGCGGAGCAATGCGGCTGTGCCGCGAGCTCACTGGAGCCCTCGCGCGCGTCGTACTCCTGCTCGTGCGGGTGACCTCGCCGCCCGTATGGGCGCTGCTTTTGCTCTTTTTGCTCTTTCCCGGACCGCTTCCCGGAACCCTCGCTATCGGAATCTATAACGCGGGTGTGCTGGGGCGCCTTTACGCAGAAGCCCTCGAAACGGTCGATCGCCGCCCCTCTCTCGCCCTGCGCCATGCTGGAGCGAGCCGCCTTGTCGAGGCCGTTTACGGAGTGATCCCGCTCATCAAAGGGCGTTTTTCTGCCTATAGCCTCTACCGGTGGGAGGTGACGATCCGGGAGAGCGTCGTGGTTGGGTTCGTCGGGGCAGGAGGGCTCGGTCGCGTGCTCGAGGCCGAGCGCACGGCCTTCGACTATTCGTCGATGCTGACCGTTGTCATCGCACTGCTGGCGCTCTCGATTCTCGTGGATCTCGTGAGCGCCTCTGCACGCAAAGCCTGGAGGTAGAGGGGCCAGCGTCGGGCCTCGCTTCCCCGGCGGGCTACTGCGCTGCGCGCCGGAGCCGGTATTCGAGGTGCGCGCGCACGGTGGGCCACTCGTGGTCGAGGATCGAGTACAGCGCCGTGTCGCGTGTGGTGCCGTTTTTGAGAACTCGGTGACGCCGCATGACCCCTTCAAAGGTGGCGCCGAGTTTTTCGATCCCCGCGCGTGAGTGCCTGTTGAAGGTGTGGGTGCGCAGCTCGATGCGCTGAAACTTTTCGACCTCAAAGAGGTGGCGCAAGAGAAGGAACTTCGCTTCCGGATTCACCGCGGTGCCCTGCACACTCTGCGCGTACCAGGTTGCGCCGATCTCGGCGACCCGGTTCGCCCGGTCAATGTTGATGACGTTCGTCATCCCGGCAATGTAGCCGGAATCCTCATCGACTTTGCGGATCACGGTATAGGGGAGCATCGAGCCTGCTGCGCACAGGTCGAGACGCCTCTCGATGTCCTGGCGCATTTCCGCGGGCTTCGCGATGTTCGCGTACCAGAGCTTCCATAGTTCGCCGTCGTTCACCGCGTCCTTGAGTCCCTCGAGATGGTCGAGTGAGAGCGGTTCGAGAACGACGAAGTCGCCGGCGAGGCGAAGGGGTGAAGTAGTCATGCGGAGCATCCTACGCTGCGCGTTGTTCGAGCCCTTTGAGGAGAGTTGTCGCGTTGCGCTTCCATTCCTCGCTCACGGTGAGGCTTCCGTCTTTCAGGTCGGCGCCGTAGCTCGTGTAGCCGAGCAGCGGCTCCACGAGGTCCATCCGGAGCGATGCGGCGACGGGGGTGAGCGCGCGTGCCGCATCGAGCCCGCCGTTGGAGTAGCCCCACGCGATGATGCCGAGTGGCTTGCCTTCCCATTCCGCCGCTAGGTAGTCGATCGCGTTCTTGAGTGGTGCCGAGAACGAGCCGTTGTACTGGGGCGTTGCCCAGACGATCGCGTCAGCGCGCGCGACGGTGGCCGCCCACGCACGCGTGTGCGGGCGCTCGTAGTTCCCGGATCGAGGGTGGTCGAGCTCGTCGAGGAAGGGCAGGTTAATGTCCTTGAGATCCGCGAACTCGACGTCGAAGGTCGTGGTCTCCTTCGCAAGGCTTTCGAGTGCGCGTGACACGAGGATCCCCGAGCGCGATGGACGCGTAGTTCCGTGAATTATCAATAACGTGGGCATGTGTCGAGGTTACGCCTCAAACTCTCGATTCGGCCCGTGCTAAGTCACGCATGACACAGTGAGAACATGAAAAACTACACCGCAGAGCACGTTTTCGCCCTCGGGTACCGTGCTGCCGCCGACGCCCTGACGGCAGCTTTCGCCTCGGGTTTCGATCCGGCAGGCGACCCTGAACGCACCTTCACGAGTGTCGGGACCGGCGAATTCCTCACGATGCCCTCGAGGGTCGGCGACGATGCCGGCATCAAAATACTGACCCTTGCGCCGCACAACCCGGAGAAGTCGCTCCCGTTCATCCAGGGCATGTATCTGCTGTGTGACGCGCAGACGCTGACGCCGCACTCGCTCGTCGACGGGATCGCCCTCACCGCTGTGCGCACGCCCGCGGTGGCGATCGCGGCGGCGCGCCCGGCACTGCGAGCGATCGCTGCGCACGTCACGCGCCGGCCGAACGTCGTCGCCTTCGGCGCGGGAGTCCAGGGGGAGGGGCTCGTGCGGGCGCTCGCCGATGAGTGCGGCAGCGGGGGCGTGGGCTTCGACGCTCTCGGGTCTGTCACCTACGCCGTGCGCAGCCCGGAAAACGTGAGTGAAAGCGCGCTCGCGGTGGGCGCGGGCGGGAGTACAGGCGACGTAGGAACGGTGAAGGCGGGTTCCGACGCCTGCCGCGCTGCCGTCGAGGCCGCCGACGTGATCGTGTGCGCGAGCGCGGCAAAGGAGGCGGTGTTTGACGATGCGTGGGTACAGGCGCACGCGGCCGTCCTCGCCGTCGGCGCGCATACGCCGCAGACCCGAGAGGTTCCCGCCGAGACAATGGGACGTGCCCGCGTGATTGTCGAGGACCAGGCGGTAGCCTTGCGCGAGAACGGGGACGTCGTGCGCGCGATCGCCGACGGATCCCTCACCGAAAACGCACCCGTAAGCATGAAGTCGCTTCTCGGTGAGGAGGCCGCTGCGGAGGTTGGGACGAGCGCTCCGAGTTCCCCCACGGTTGTGACGACCGTGGGTATGAGCTGGCAGGATCTCGTCGTGGCCGCCGCGGTAGCCCGCCACGCGGATGGGAACGCAAGCTTCAGGAAGAGTTGCGAGGATTGAGCCATGAGTGAAACCACCGCACAGCTGAGCATTATTGAGCGCAGCAGGCGCTTTGCCAAGCGGGCAGCCCTCGCGACGACTGCCGGTATTGCTGCATCTCAAGCAGTCGCCGTGGGCACCCTCCTCGCCATGGATGCCTACACGAAACGCGGGCGCAAGAAGCGCCGTGCGCCCAAGCCCGGGACGTTCGATTCGAGCGTCGAGAAGTCCGACATCAGGATCTTCACGAGCGGCGAGGAACTTTACGATTCGATGATCGAGTCGATCGACAATGCCGAGCACACGGTGATGCTCGCGACCTTCATCTGGAAGGGAGACCGCGTAGGCCAGCGCTTCATGGACGCCGTGAACAACGCGGCTGCGCGCGGGGTCGATGTGTTCCTCATTTGGGACGTGTTCGCGAACCTCGTGGTCCCTCGCCAGTTCTTCGAGCAGCTCGATGAGCGCATCAACGTTCACCGCATGTACCCCATCTCGGGGTCATTCTGGCGTGCCCCGGTCCGCTCGACCGGTCTGCTCCACTCCAAGGTCCTCGTCGTCGACGACGAGGTGGGGTACGTGGGCGGCTTCAATATCGGCGATGCCTACGAGAGTGAATGGCGCGACACCCACGTGCGCGAGGTGGGGCCCGCCGTGTGGGAACTGCGCCAGGCGTTCGTCAACGTGTGGAACGAGGATCGTCGCGCCGACGAGCGCATTGACTGGATCGCCCCAAACGCATGGAACACGCGCGTCGAGGTCCACCCCAACCTCCCGCTCCAGGCCGTCTACCCGATTCGCCGCATGTACCTCGCGGCCATCGAGCGCGCCCAGAAGAACATCTGGCTCTCGACCCCGTACTTCGTTCCCGATGGCAAGCTCCTCGAGCCGCTTCGTGCCGCTGCCGCGCGCGGGGTCGATGTGCGCCTCATGCTCCCCGAACAGTCCAACCACGTCGTCGTCGACTGGGTCGCGCGGGGCTTCTACCAGGATCTACTCGACGCTGGCGTGCGTATCTTCCTCTACACGCCCGCGATGAACCACTCGAAGATCGCGACGATCGACGGGATGTGGGCAACCGTCGGAACTGCCAACCTTGACCGGCTCTCACTCGCGCTGAACTACGAAACCAACCTCGAGGTTGCCGATCCGGCATTCGCCGAGGCTCTCGAGAAAGTGTTCGAGGCCGACTTCAAGGATTGCTTCGAGGTGGATCCCGAGAAGTGGAAGGTGCGCGCAGGAATCGAGAAAATCACCGAGAAGCTGCTCGTTCCGCTGCGCCCCATAATGTAACCCGGCTCGTTCACCTGTAGGCCACCGTCGCGTCAACCGCCCGTGGAATTGCCACCTTAGCCTGGCCCGATCACGCGCGGTCGACACGCGTGAACACGCCCCACGAAAAAGGAGTTTCCCGTGAAGTACACGCACCGGGTGCAGGTCTCGGCGCCCTTCGATGTTGCCCTCGAGGCGGTGCGCCACGCCCTCGCCGAGGAGGGCTTCGGGGTGGTGTACGAACTGAACATGCAGGGCACCCTCTCCAACAAGATCGGCGCTGAAGCTGGCGCCGAGCTCGGCCCGTACGTGATTCTCGGTGCGTGCATCCCGGCGCTCGCGAGGCGCGCTCTTAACGCCGATCCGTCGATGGGGGCGCTTTTGCCGTGCAACGTCGTCGTGCGCGCGGGGGAGAGCTACGAGCAGAGCATCGTTGAGTGCATCGACCCGACCGTCATGAGCGGGCTCAGCAGGGGCGAGGAGGTCCGCGCGATGACGGAGGATGCCGACCACGGCCTCCGTACCGTTCTCGCGAGCATCGACCATTTCGTCCCCGCGCAGGGTTCTGGAACCGGTGCCCCTGCCCTGGTCACGGAAGCGCCCGCCGTGCGCCCGCCGCAAGCATCGCATGCCGAGGGCGTCGAGGTCGCGGGGGTCGAGGGCTACCGACCCGTGATCGTTGGCCACCGCGGAGCAGCGCTCGTGACGACCGAGAACACGCTCGCGGGCTTCCGTCAGGCAAAGACCGACGGCGCTGGCGTCGTCGAATGCGACGTGCACCTGAGCGCCGACGGCACGCCGATCATCATGCACGACGAGACGATCGACCGCATGGCCGATCCAGCTTCTATTCCCGCAAAAGGCGCGATCAAGGACCTCACGAACGCCGAGCTTGCACAGGTGTCACTCCAGGGTGGCCACGGCGTTCCACTTCTCACGGAGCTTCTCGCGATGGACGACCTCGAGCTTTATGTCGAGGTCAAGGTCGCGTCGGCCGCGACGGCTTCGGCGCAGCTCATCCACGATAAACGCCCGGGGCACGGCGAGCGCGACACGGTCATTTCCTTCGTCCCCGAGGCTCTCGCGGCTGTGCACGAGGTTGCCCCGCACGTGGGGCTCGGTCTCCTCGTGGATGCGGTCGAGGAGTCGACGTGGGACACGCTCGAGGAGCTCGGCTGCACGTGGTTGAGCTGCAGCGTGGACGGTCTCACCCCCGAGGCCGCGAAGGAAGCGCACGCGCGTGGCTACAAGATCAACGTGTGGACGGTGAACACGGAGGAGCAGCTCACAAAGGCCGTCGAGCTCCGCCCCGAGTCGATCTCCACGGACGATCCTCGCTGGGCGATCGAACAGCTCGCGGCCCGCTAAAGCGCCGCGTCTCTCATCCTGAGACCGCGACTTTCCGAAAGGTGGCCGCGGCGTGTAGATTTTCAAAAAGCGCCTTTACCACTCAGTATCAACAGAGGTGTACGAAGACGACTGCACGCACCCACAACGAAGGATGAATGATGGCCACTTCACTCGACGCGACTCTTGAATCCGTTCTACGCCGTAATCCCGGCGAAGGCGAATTCCATCAGGCGGTCAGGGAGGTTTTCGAATCGCTCGAACTGCTCCACGCTCGGCGCCCCGAATACGCCGAAGCCGCGATCCTTGAGCGCATCGCCGAGCCGGAACGCCAGATCATCTTCCGCGTCCCCTGGGTTGACGATGAGGGCAAGGTGCGGGTGAACCGCGGCTTTCGCATTGAGTTCAACTCGGCGCTTGGCCCCTACAAAGGGGGATTGCGCTTCCACCGCAGCGTCAACCTCGGCATCGTGAAGTTCCTTGGCTTCGAGCAGATCTTTAAGAACTCCCTCACGGGCCTGCCAATCGGTGGCGGCAAGGGCGGCTCCGATTTCGATCCGCACGGCAAGTCCGACGCCGAAATCATGCGCTTTTGCCAGTCGTTCATGACGGAACTCTTCCGCCACATCGGCCCCGATACCGACGTCCCCGCGGGCGACATCGGCGTGGGCGGCCGCGAGATCGGCTACCTCTTTGGCCAGTACAAGCGGCTTGCGAACCGCTTCGATGCCGGCACCCTCACCGGCAAAGGCCTCAACTGGGGTGGCTCGCTCGTGCGCACGGAGGCGACCGGCTACGGCGCCGCGATTTTCGCGAACGAGATGCTCAAGGCGAAAGGCCTCGACTTCGAGGGCCGCCGCGTGCTCGTGTCCGGCTCCGGCAACGTCGCGCTCTATGCCATTGAGAAGGCCCAGCAGCTCGGCGGTACCGCGATCACCGCTTCCGACTCGAGCGGCTACGTCGTCGACGAGGAAGGCATCGACCTCGACCTGCTCAAGCAGATCAAGGAAGTCGAGCGCGGCCGCATCCGCGAGTACGCCGAACGTCGCGGCGGCAAAGCGCGCTTCGTGGAGGGTGGCAACGTGTGGGACGTCCCCGGCGAGATCGCCATTCCTTCCGCTACCCAGAACGAGCTCGACGCCGCGAGCGCAAAGACGCTCCTCAAGAACGGCCTCATCGCGGTGTCCGAAGGCGCGAACATGCCCTCGACCCCCGAAGCCGTGGACCTTTTCCAGGAGGCCAACATCGCCTTCGGCCCCGGCAAGGCGGCCAATGCGGGCGGCGTGGCAACCTCGGCCCTCGAAATGCAGCAAAATGCCGCGCGTGACTCGTGGACGTTCGAGGACACCGAAAAACGACTCACCGACATCATGGTGAACATCCACGACACGTGCGCCGCGACAGCCGAAGAGTACGGGCGCCCCGGTGACTACGTCGTCGGCGCCAACATTGCGGGCTTCGTGAAAGTTGCTGACGCGATGCTCGATTTCGGTGTGATCTAGGCGTGCAGCTCGCGGTGACGCGATGAACGCCGTCGTCTTCGCGGCGGTGATCGGCGTGGGCATCGGCCTCGTGGTCGGTGCCCTCGGCGCGGGTGGAGGCATACTTTCCGTCCCCGTACTCGTCTTCGTGCTTGGCATGGCGCCCCACGACGCGACGGGGGCCTCGCTCGTCGTCGTGGGTCTCACCGCGATCGTCGCGCTCCGCCACCCCGCAAAGCAGGGCAATGTCCGCTGGAGGGAGGGGCTCACCTTCGGCGCCGTTGCCATCGTCGGCGCCGCCCTCGCCTCGCGACTCTCCCTTTTCGTGCCCGAGCGAGCCCTGATGCTCAGCTTCGGTGCACTCTTGCTCGTCGTCGCCATCGTCATGGCGCGCCGCGCCTACACGACGAGGCTCGATGAGAACGTGAAAGAGAGGGGGCCGACGCTTGCTGGGCAACCGTCGGAACCCGAGCCCCAACCTTCCTGGCTGGCCCTTGTGCTCGCCGCGAGCGCCACGGGGCTCCTCACGGGCTTTTTCGGCGTCGGTGGAGGGTTCCTTGCCGTGCCGATGCTCGTGATCGCGCTCGGTCTGCCGATGCGTGCGGCGTCGGGCACGAGCCTGCTCGTCATGATCATGACGTCCGCCGCGGCGCTGCTCGCGAGGATCGGGACACCCACGCATATCGACTGGCCGTCGGTACTCATATTCGCGGCCGGAACGGTGCTCGGGGGGATGGCCGGTGGGCCCCTCTCGGTGAAGGCGCGGCCCTCGAGCCTCACGGCACTTTTCGCGGTGCTCCTCGCGGGCGTTGGGGTGCTGACGCTCGCGACCGCGTGAGCATTCGTATCCTTCACCACGTATCGATCCCCTCGGGGACCTCTCCACTTTCCCCTCGGGACAACGGCGTTTACTGTGGGGGTGTTCCTGCGTCTGCGACACGCCTAGGAGGTCCCAGTGGTAGAGACCTACCCGATCCTCACCCTCGTTCCGCCGATCCTCGCGATTCTCCTCGTGATCGTGACGAAACGCGTGCTCATATCGCTCTTCGCAGGCGTCGTGGCAGGCGCGATACTGATCGCTGACTTTTCTCCGCTCGGCTCGCTTGGCGAGGTCGGCAAGGCCGCCCTCGGACTCGTGTGGGAAGACGGCGGGCTGAACTGGTACACGATCCTCATCATCGCCTTCCTCCTCGAGCTCGGCACGATCACGTCTCTCGTCCTCATGGCTGGCGGGACGTCGGCGTTCTCGGACTGGGTGGAAAAGCGCGTGAAGACACGACGCGGGGCCCAGATTCTCACGGGCCTTTTGAGCCTCTCGTTCTTTATCGACGATTATTTCAATGCTCTTTCGGTGGGGCAGATCGCGCGGCCCATCTCGGATCGGCAACGCGTCTCGCGCGCCAAGCTCTCGTACCTGATCGATTCGGGCGCGGCCCCCGTCGTCGTGCTCATCCCCTTCTCGAGCTGGGGTGCCTCCCTCATCGGCATCATGTCGCCGATCCTCGCGGCCTCCGCTCTTCAGATGAGTGAGGTCGAGGCTTTCGTGCGCGCCGCGCTTATGAACTTTTACGCGGTTGCCGCGCTCGTGTTTTTGTGGCTCGTGATCGCCTGGCAGCTCAATTTCGGGCCCATGCGTAAGGAAGAGGAGCGAGCCTTCGCCGGAGAGGGCGTGCACGCCGATGAAAAAGACGCTCCCAGCCAGGCGACTGACAAGCTTCCGCGTCACGAACCGGGCGCGAAGCGCGCGCTGCTCGTTCCGTTCATTCTGCTCATTCTCGGTGTCGTGGGCGGAATGTACGTCACCGGCGGCATCGAGGCCGGCGCGTGGGATCTCTTCTCGACGATGGCCAATGCCAACGTGGCGCTGTCTCTCAACGTCGGCGGCATCATCGGCCTCATCGTCGCGTTCTACTACCTGTACCGCTACACCCTCTCCAACCCGGTCTTCTCCTCAACCGTGCGTTTCGGTGGCGCTTTCCAGGGCGCGAAGTCGATGCTTCCCGCGATTTCGATTCTTCTTCTCGCGTGGATGCTCGGCGCCGTCATCGGCGATCTCGGCACGGGCAGCTTCCTCGCCGACGTCGTTGCGCACGTGAACCTTCCGGCTCACTGGCTCGTCCCGATCCTGTTTGCGATGGCCGGTCTCATGGCGTTCGCGACCGGCTCCTCGTGGGGTGCGTTCGGCATTCTGTTGCCGCTCGCGGGCCAGCTCATGAATGCGTCCCCCGGAGGCAATGAGCTGCTGATCGCCGCGTTCGGCGCGGTCATCGCCGGCAGTGTTTTCGGCGATCACTGCTCGCCGATTTCCGATACGACGATCCTGTCGAGCACGGGCGCCGGCTGCAAGGTGAGTACGCACGTGAACACGCAGCTTCCCTACGCGCTCGTCGCGGCCGGATCCTCGCTCGTGGGTTACGTCGTGTTTGCGGCAACGGGAGTGGCGCCCGCGGGCTTCGCCGTGATGCTTCTTGTGCTTGTCGCCGCGGCCCTCGTGCTGCGTGCGCGTTACGGCGGTGAACGATCCGTGAACTCCGGTGTTGCCGCTGGCGCAGCCTGAAGTTCACCGACGGGCAAGGCCCTGTGAGGACTCGATTTCTAGCCTGAGCTCGACACTGTTTGTCGAGTTCAGGATAGAGATCATGCCCTGAGTATCCCGGTTTTCACACTCGTCACCTCGCCCAGGTAACGGCAACCGTGGAAGCTGGCGACACTGCCTACGTCGACGGCAACGGCACCACAGAAACCATCACGAAATCCAGCTGGCAAATGCCCCGCTCCGCCTGCTGCCAACCCGCCAGCAGACACAGCACCGACAACATCATCATCGAAGCCCACCCAAAGAGTTGACTTCATTCAACCGTTAGGGGCTTAAGTCCGCTTCTCGCTCCTTTTACGTGGCAGTAAAGTTTCTCTGACTCCCTCTTCGGGGCGTTACGGGAGCAGCAGTGATGCTGCAAGTGAGTAGAGGATTCTCGCGTGGGCGGCTGGTCTAGTAATCGTGTGTTTCGTCGTGCTGTTTTGTTGACGGCGTATGGGGTGTCGGCGGCGTTGGTGTCGGTGGGTTTGGTGCCTGCATCGCAGGCCTGGGCTGATACCACTCCTCCCCCTTCTCCTTCGCCTGTGGAGCAGGCCGCTCCCACCTCGGGTGGTGTGGTTGATTTTCCGTCGGCTGTGATCCAGGCCCGAGCGACGGGCAAGCGTGTGGAGGTGACGGCGGAACGATCGGAGTCCTCGAGCACGTGGGTGAATGCGGATGGGTCGGTGACAACAGAGCAGTTCGCGGCCCCAGTGCGGTTCAAGAACGATAAGGGTGAATGGGCCTCATTTAACACTGATCTGGTTGAGAAGGCGGATGGTTCGCTTGCTCCCACGTCAGTGCCCGAGGGAGTTGTGTTGGCGGGGGAGGTGAAGGGCACAGATGCTCAACCGGAAGGATCTCTGGAAGGCTTCCCGGTTAGCTATGGGTAGTAGGCGCGCGGAGGTATCAAGAAAAATGGCTAGAGAGCCAGAAGAAGAAGACTTAGAACACCCAGAAGAGCCTGAGGAAGACAGTAAATTTCATAAATTCCTTATTCTGATAGATTCTGCTACTTATGCGACTCTTCACACACTTCCCGAAGGGTTAACATCCGTCTCAATCGCGGTAACTGTAGTAGCCAGTTTTTTGCTGACGTATACCGGCTACGAGCTTCTTTTGAAAGAGGACAAGAAGTTTTCACAAGGTGGGCCATGGGTAGCTCTTAGGGAGAGCCTGAGTGTCGCTTTAGGTACATCGCTTGTGACATCAGTGTGCACAAATTCGATAGTCCTGACGGTGATCTCTCTGGTCGCGGCAATAGTGTTTGAGCTACTTCTGCTCGGGTGGACTAGACTTTGAACTGTGTGGCGCATACAAGTGCGATTGTGTGGCCGGTGCCAATAGTCTCTGGGGAGCGCAATCCCATCGGGGCACGGGGTGCTGGAATGCTGATGGGGTGGGCTCCCGCTAATGCCCTGGTGGCTGAGTAAGAATTAGGAGCACTTATGTGGGCTGAAAGCAATAGATCAACCTTTCGTAAGGCACGAAAGACTCTAATGCAAATTTTGATGGAGGAAAATCCAGCAAACATCCCAGATTTTATTCTGCAGGAGTCCTCGTTGGTGTACTCTGCCGAAGCAAATGCTATTTACAGATACGCTTGCAATAACGTTCAAGAGGATATCAGTAGTGAGCAGGTAGAACAGGTAATATATGATGCTTGCCTTGACCCGCTAGATGATAATGCTGTAAGTCGCGCAGCAGAGAGAATCGTGGAGGCGTTAGGGAAGTGCCACTCGTGGCACAATGGACCCGTTTAGTACGTCAGGAATGAGACGGGGGCTTCGGCAGTAAAGTCTATTTCAGTATCCCACATACGGATTTGGGTAATCTAGATGCGGCAAAGTAAGCAATTCGAGTCTCGGCTGCCGCGGATCACGTCGTGGCCCTCGCATTCTCGGCCTGCTGGGTCGGTGCTTGCTGGGCCCGTGCTTAGTTGGTCGCCACTGCCGGGTGTGGGTGTTAGCTGTGTAGGTCGCCTAACGCCACGGCGAGGTTGTTCCGCTCGCCTACTCTACTGTCTGCCGGCGTTGCTTTTTTGATGGTGATGCCGAGCTTTTGCCACGGACACTCCTGCGGAGACGATCGTTTGTTGGGCTGGGTGGAAGGAATATGACGAGCCCGTGGAAGCCTCCGAGGCGCGTACGGTTTCAGGTCCAGTTGGGTGTGGATGGTTTGGTGCAAAAGTACGCGCGACGAGTGATGCGACCGCATGTCTGACCCTCATGGGTGTGCACCTCTACAACCGGGCGACAGGGAACTTTACCTCCACAGACCCCGTCCCCGGCGGAAACTCCACGGCATACAACTACCCCACAGAGCCCATCAACCAGTCAGATCTTGATGGTCAAAAGCGGAACTGGAAACGCGCACGGCGCGGAATTTCAAAGTGATGGGGAAGAAATCACCGAAAAGTCGCTGCTGGGGCTGTCTATGCAGGGGCAATCGTGTTGGGGGTTTCGTGTGGTGTATCAATTATTTGCGGTGCATTCGTGGGAGCTGCAGCTGGTTTTGGTGGATACGCCGCGCGGTATGCTGGAATACGGCGGCGGAATTGGAAGCGCGTTGGCATTGAGAATGCGCTGGCTTGGCTCGCGGATACTGCAATGGGCACTGCTGCCCGTTGCGCGGCGGGCGATTGAGCAGTATGCGAGGGCCAGGATTCCGATTCTCAGCGGGGAAGACGGCGCGAGGCGCGGACTTTGTGTGGAAGCGTACTCGTAAATTTGGCTTCCACTCGCACGGGGTCCCTGGGCAATCCTGTTGGAGGGTCCTTCACTACCATAGGCGCCCTGGAATTGGCCGTCACCGGCCTGGGAGAGTTTCTAGATGATTCAGTCAAAAGACGTACTGTTTCCAGTCATCGTGTTTGTTGACGACGGTACATACAGCGTTGTGAAAGATGTTCACGAGCTGGACAGGCAGACGTATGAAATAAGATTGCACGGCGAACTTGTCTGCATACAAGACGGTCTCGGCAAGGTATGGGTGTGGAACTCCGCGGATGCGAGAACCGCTGTACTTGAAGGGTTTGAGCTGACGCCGCGGACGGTTGGCGACATTCTTGAGGCGCGAAACACTCATGTTGTGGAAACTGCGAACCGGGGTCTTGCCAGGAATCTGATTTCTAAACTGTGGTCGAACTAGACCTAGTACTTGCCATGCAGGACGCGCCATCTACACGTCGACCTCGACGAGTGGTCTCGCGGGCTCTGTAGCGATGGATGCGATCTTCACCCAGTACAACCCGACCACGGGGCTTGTGGACGCAGTCGCTGTCGCCAGCGCCGCCGGTACTCTGACCGGGACTGCTACGACGGGGAAGACACAAACCCTTACCTTTGACTCTGCTGATCGTCCGACGGGCGGGTATGTGTATGACCTGTTCGGCCGCCAGACCACGGTCCCGGCAGCACACGCCCCGAACCCCAGTAAGGGGAACATTAATCTCGCGTACTTCGATAGTGATCTGCCGCAAAAGATCACCCAAGGCGACACCACCACAACCTTCACGCTCGACGTGTCTGCCCGTCGGCTTACTCAAACCACGGTTACACCGGCGGGGACGACTACGACTACGCGGCATTACGCCGACGATAGTGACAACCCGGCATGGGTGGACGTGAAGGAGCCGAACGGTGCCGTGGAGACGACCCGGTTTACGGGGTCGATTAGTGGGGATCTCGGCGCGACCATCAAGACCGACGATGTCGCGGAGTTGACGTTGCCGAATATTCACGGTGACATCGTCACCACTGTGCCAATCCCGGCGACCGCGACCGCGGATACTCCTGCGGAGACGATCGCTGGTTGGGCTGGGTACAAGGAATACGGCGAGGCCATTGACCCCACGCAAGCAGGCACGGTTGGGGGCCCGATTGGGTATGGGTGGCTAGGGGCGAAAGAACGCTCAACAACCGACGCCACCGCCGGTCTCACCCCAATGGGCGTACGCTTGTATAACCAAGCGACAGGAAACTTCACCTCGCCAGACCCCGTCCCCGGCGGAAACTCCACGGCATACAACTATCCCACAGACCCCATCAACCAGCACGACCTCGACGGCAAAAAAGTCTGGTGGAAGCGCAATTGAAGGAAAGTAGTAGGGGGTGGCGCAACCGTACTCGCGATCGGGGGTATGTTTGCATGCGGAGTTAGTGTTGTATGTGGCGCTATCGTCGGAGGAGTGGCTGCCGGAGCTGGATATCTGTCGAAGCACTATGGACAAAAGTCATTTTCAAAATGGGGATTGGCTAGTTCCGTAGTAGGAGGCGGGGCTTTTGGCTTTTTCCCTTTCACAAAGTTTGTGCGGAATGGGAATAATCTGTTGCGAGTTGGTCGCACCTCCAAGGGTGCGCCGTGGCGTATATCGGGTGGACCGTCGTTAAAGCACTACAAGCGTCTTTCAACCTCCGCAAAGAAGAAATTGCGCAACCGTGGCTCTTTCCACTTTGAGCGCAAATGGGGCGGTTGGCGAAACCATCGTACAGGCAAGGAAGTGGAGAAGTGGAATTTTCGAAAGAAGGGCTAAGTGGATTGTCGGACCTGGTGCGCTCAATTATTGAGCCTGCTACGAAGCGCTTAAGTTCGTCGCTCGGAGTTAATGCGTCAGTAAACGGCGAGTTCGTTGTCTGGAACGTGGACAACGAATATGGACCGCAATTCTCGGTGAGGTACAACGAAAACCTTTTCCGGCTCTCGTTTCTTGAGTTTGGTCTTGTTTATCCGGTGCCGTCGCCTTGGAGCGAGGAGATGTTTATTGAGGCAGTGGAAGATATTCTCGCGATTGCAGAAATGTGCACCAAAGGCGAGTACCTCGTTGGTCGGCGCAAGCGCTGGTTCTTTCCATCGTACAACTTTCTTATTCTGGATTTCTTGGATGGCAGATATGTGGAGATTCCGGAAGTAGATGCATTATTTCCCACCTCTATTGTGCGCCTCTAGTCTTTCTGTTAATATCAAAAGTTGTTACACGGGTGTTGTAGCCTTTCATGCAGGTAGGGCGGCGAGTCTGCCTTAAAGCGAACTGCATTTTGCAGATTAGCGGAAGCGTTGAAAAAGGTGGACATTTCGTAGTGGCGTGTGCGGTAAGAAATGTTCTTTTTGGTAGACATTTAGTGCGAGTGCGTTGGTTGGGAGTCGCTAAGTTAGAAGCGGAGGGGGCAAATCGTTAGTAGGAAAGGTGCGGTCGAGAATTACCGCGCGCCACTGTCTGAGCCGCTCATGTCGGCCTAGGACCGGCCGCGCACGAGGGACTTGTAGTTTCGGTACTGCAGCGAGAGCCCGCTTGGGAAGAGTAGGAAGCAGATACCGCAGAGAGTATGCGCACCGGGGGCATTTAAGACTGCGGGTATTGTTAGACTCCAGTCGTTCTCGCTGTGGAGAATGACCCGCTAAATTGGGTGAATGTGTTGAATTCTTGACGCTCGTCACGGTTTGTATCTCGCTCGCACTATTTGTTGCTGAGACTGTTGTCGACATGTTCAATGCCCCCAAGGAGCTTGGGTTGTTCGCCAAATTCGTACATTGTAAAGCGCATTGGGTCGACCGAGATAGCGACAAGATTTCTCTTGACAGAAAGCTTTTATATGGGACAGTTTTCTTTGGAGTTGTTGGGTGGGTGCTGTTGAAAGTTTCGGAGCTCCTGTA
>OKEG01000108.1_pt1 | contig 41202 bp, 34 predicted proteins | sample 1614111 | NCBI WGS metagenome assembly OKEG01 (sample SAMN04436907, study PRJEB24849) | human gut metagenome | biome: human gut; feature: NICU; material: stool | host: Homo sapiens | place: USA: Saint Louis, MO | collected 2012-04-09 | reverse complement strand
TTTTGAATAAATGACATTATCAAACACTATATTTAAATAAGAAATAGTTATCGATATTTGAAAAATCGAAGAATATTGATTGATATTATAGAATATGAGTCGGTGTTATTTGTATATAAAGTATTAATATGTAATTGAGAAAGTCGACGCTTGTTAACAATAACGACAACTATATGTATAAAAAAACCTCGCAACGGTTAGTTAGCTTAAACATTTTGCTAACGTTGTTGTGAGGTCATTTTGTTTTGATAATATCGTTATAACTTTTTCACGGTTAATAATAAGTATATGAAGAATGGGGCGCCAAACGCAGCAATAAATACACCTGCTGGCACTTCTTTAGGCAAGAATAAGGTACGCCCAATTAAGTCTGCAATAACAATTGATATGGCACCAATCATTGCTGACATTAGTAACTTTTTAGCATAACTTCCGCGGACGATTGTTTTCGCGATATGTGGTGCGATTAAACCGACAAACCCAATGTTACCTACTAAACTGATTGCCATAGATACGAGTATAGTAGAAGTGATTAATTGGATTAGTTTCATACGTTGTACATGTAAGCCTAAGCCAATCGCTACAGGGTCATCAAGTATAGATATTTTCATTTTTGGTATAACAAGAAATAACAACGGCACAACAGCTAAAATAACCATACCCAAAATGATTGTATCTTTAAACGTAGCACCGTAAAGACTTCCGACTAACCAAGTATAAGCTTTGGCTGCAGATAGTTGCTTTGTTGTAATAAGTAGCCCTTGTACAAGTGCAATAAACAATGTTTGCATCGAAATACCGATGATTATGAGTGTTGTCGGGCGTATTTGTCCTTTCGTTTGAAACACTAATAGTATCATCATTGCAACTGCGCCACCTAATACAGCAAATAGTGGAAGTAAATGTATCGTTAAATGGCTGAAAAATGCAATAAAGACAACAGCACTTAAGCTAGCACCACCTGTGATACCGATAATATCTGGTGAGGCAATTGGATTTTTCAATACATTTTGTAACATTAAACCACTCATCCCTAGTGCAGCACCAGCTAATATCGCAAGTGTAATGCGAGGTAAGCGTAACACTTCTAAAGTGAATTGATCTACACTGTCATTTGGATTTATAAAGTACATCAATACGCGTTGTAATGGTATAAAGCTTGAACCAACCATCATACTTACCACTGAAATGATGGCTAAAAAGATTAACGCGAAGATGAGATGGTAATTGTCTTTTTTATTAATCTTTTCGGTCATAAGCGTTGACGTCCTTTCTTCATAAGATAGATTAAGACAATAGCGCCAATGACAGCGGTAACGACACCGATAGGCAACTCTAGTGGCTTAATTATTATACGAGCAACAATGTCTGAAATGATCATTAGGATTGCTCCAGCTAATGCAGTAAAAGGAATTAAATACTTATAGTTTGGTGGCAATAATCGTTTACTAATATTCGGTATGATAAGACCCACAAAGACGATTGATCCAGCTACTGCTACCGAAATACCGGCTAACATACTGATGAGCATAATAATCATCCATTTGATTAATTTTATGTTTTGACCGAGCCCGGTTGCAATGTCGTCACTTGTCATCAAAATATTGATGTGTGCAGCCATGCTAAACGCAATTAAAATAAGTATCAATACAAGCGGAATAATCCATGGGATATCCCAAATATTACGTAATGAAACGGAACCACTTAACCAGAATAATAGGCCTTGCAAGTCTGTTTCATTCATAATGAGAATGCCTTGAGTAAAAGCTGTAAATAACATCGCAATCGCGGCACCCGCTAAAATGACACGGTGAGGTGAGAATAGGGTTTGTCTAAACATACCTAGTGCAACGACTAAGACTGTAACAACAATAGCCCCCAAAAACGCGATGACAACAATCATTTTAAAAGATTGAATTTGGATAAATGTAATACTAAAGATGACAAAAAATACTGCGCCTGCATTGACACCGAAAAGCCCTGGCGATGCTATTGGGTTTCGTGTAAGTGCTTGCATCAACAAACCTGAGACGGCTAGTGCGGCGCCTGTCAATAGCGCAATGATTGTTCTCGATGCACGTGCGCCAGTGACAACATCATGTAAATCGTTTTCACTATCAAAGTTGAATAACGCCTGTATCACCGTACCTGGCGACACAAGCGTATTTCCAATCATTAAACTTAAGATAGCTACTATTGCAAGACATAAACCAGCAATAACGATTTGGTATTTTGGTTTAAGTAGCATCGTAAAACTCCTTAATTATTTTGATTGTTTTTCAATATTTAACTTTTCATATAAATCGTCAATAAGTTTTAATGATGATTTATATCCGCCAGCTAAGTTCCAAGTGATTTCATCTAAATCATCAGATACTTGGTTGTTTTTAACTGCGTCTAAATTTTTCCACTCTTTACTTGAAGTCCATTCGCTTTCAGTCTTTTTAACTAATGCAGCATCTTTCGCATTTGGATCTGATTTTACTACAAAAATATGATCAGCGTTCATTAATGGAATGCTTTCTTTAGATGTAAGTTGGATAATATCTTTACCATTATCAACTTGTTTTTGTAAGTCTTTATTACGTTTGAATCCTAAATCATTTAAGATTTCACCAGCATATCCACCAGCATAAATTCTTGTATGATCAGCACGGAAGTTAACAACTGAAGCTTTCAATGGCCATGCATCTTTATACTTTGCTTTTGCATCTTTTTGGAATGCAGCTACTTTATCATCGTACTTTTTAAGTAAATCTTCAGCTTCTTTTTCTTTCCCTAAAGCTTTCCCCATTAACTTAGTTGTATCTTTGAATTTGAAAACTGTATCAGTAGAAACTGTTGGTGCGATTTTAGATAATTGATCGTAAACTTTTTCATTTCTAACTTTTGACGCGACAATTAAGTCCGGTTTTAATTTAGAGATTTCCTCTAAGTTAGGTGCAGGTTCTTGACCTACAATCTTAGTATCTTTTAAATCATTTTTTATGTATTCGAATTTCGGTTTTTGTGTCCATGATTCTACAGCACCTACAGGTTTAACACCTAAAGATACAGCGACGTCAGTGGCACCTTGATATAGCGTAACAACACGCTTTGGTTTCCCTTTAATTTCAGTTGTACCCATTGCATGTTTAATTGAAGTTGTTTCCTTATCTTTGCTATCAGATGATTGCTTATTTGAATTCCCACTACATCCTGCTAAAACAAGTAGGAAAGCAAGCGTAACAACAAGCATTTTAATTACTTTATTCATTGACTAATTAGCCTCCTTCGTGATGTATGACAATGAGAATCATTATCACGATTTAGTATGAATTAAAATTTTTCCTAAGTCAATAAAATATTTATGATTTACATGCAACTTATAATTATTTGACATATAAATGCATAAAAAATATAATCCTAATTACTTGATAGTGAGAATCATTATCAATTAGGTAACACACAATATTATAGAATTTTAAATTTGAGGAGGAAGCGCTTTTGATTGAAAAAAGTCAAGCATGTCACGATTCATTGTTAGATTCTGTAGGGCAAACACCTATGGTTCAACTTCATCAACTATTTCCGAAACATGAAGTGTTTGCAAAGTTAGAGTATATGAATCCTGGAGGCAGCATGAAAGATCGACCTGCCAAGTACATCATTGAACATGGTATTAAACATGGTTTAATCACTGAGAATACACATTTAATTGAAAGTACTTCTGGTAATTTAGGCATTGCGTTGGCAATGATAGCTAAAATCAAGGGATTAAAACTCACGTGTGTTGTTGATCCTAAAATATCACCAACAAATTTGAAAATTATTAAAAGTTATGGTGCCAATGTAGAAATGGTTGAAGAACCTGATGCACATGGGGGTTATTTAATGACTCGTATTGCAAAGGTGCAAGAACTGTTAGCCACTATTGACGATGCATATTGGATTAATCAATATGCGAATGAGTTAAATTGGCAATCCCATTATCATGGTGCAGGCACAGAGATTGTTGAAACAATTAAGAAACCTATAGATTATTTTGTCGCGCCAGTCAGCACGACAGGTAGCATTATGGGTATGAGTAGAAAAATAAAAGAAGTGCATCCAAACGCACAAATTGTTGCTGTTGATGCGAAAGGGTCAGTCATTTTTGGTGACAAACCTATTAATAGAGAATTACCTGGTATCGGCGCTAGTCGTGTACCCGAAATATTGAATAGATCAGAAATTAATCAAGTGATCCATGTAGATGATTATCAATCTGCTTTGGGCTGTCGAAAACTGATTGATTATGAAGGCATATTTGCTGGAGGTTCAACAGGTTCGATTATTGCAGCGATTGAGCAGTTGATAACGTCAATTGAAGAAGGTGCAACAATTGTCACGATTTTACCAGATCGAGGCGATCGTTACTTAGATTTAGTTTATTCAGATACATGGTTAGAAAAAATGAAATCAAGACAAGGAGTTAAATCAGAATGAATAGAGAGATGTTGTATTTAAATAGATCAGATATTGAACAAGCGGGAGGTAATCATTCACAAGTTTATGTGGACGCATTAACAGAAGCATTAACAGCGCATGCGCACAATGATTTTGTACAACCGCTTAAGCCGTATTTAAGACAGGATCCTGAAAATGGACACATCGCAGATCGAATTATTGCAATGCCAAGTCATATCGGTGGTGAACACGCAATTTCAGGTATTAAGTGGATAGGTAGTAAGCACGACAATCCATCGAAACGTAATATGGAGCGTGCAAGTGGTGTCATTATTTTGAATGATCCAGAAACGAATTATCCAATTGCAGTTATGGAAGCAAGTTTAATTAGTAGTATGCGTACTGCAGCAGTTTCAGTGATTGCAGCTAAGCATTTGGCTAAAAAAGGATTTAAAGACTTAACAATCATTGGATGCGGGCTAATCGGAGACAAGCAATTACAAAGTATGTTAGAGCAATTCGATCATATTGAACGCGTGTTTGTTTACGATCAATTCTCTGAAGCGTGTGCACGCTTTGTTGATAGATGGCAACAACAGCGTCCGGAAATTAATTTTATTGCGACAGAAAATGCTAAAGAAGCAGTATCAAATGGTGAAGTAGTCATTACATGTACCGTAACGGATCAACCATACATTGAATATGATTGGTTACAAAAGGGTGCATTTATTAGCAACATTTCTATCATGGATGTGCATAAAGAAGTCTTTATTAAAGCTGACAAAGTCGTAGTAGACGACTGGTCACAATGTAATCGAGAAAAGAAAACTATTAACCAATTGGTGTTAGAAGGTAAATTCAGCAAAGAAGCACTTCATGCTGAACTAGGACAACTTGTGACAGGTGACATACCAGGACGTGAAGACGATGATGAAATCATATTACTTAATCCGATGGGTATGGCTATCGAAGATATTTCAAGTGCTTACTTTATTTATCAACAGGCACAACAACAAAATATTGGGACAACATTGAACCTATATTAAGAATGCGAGGTGTCTGAACATTGCAGAATCATACAGCAGTCAATACAGCACAAACGATAATATTAAGGGATTTAGTTGATGCATTATTATTTGAAGATATAGCCGGTATTGTATCGAATAGTGAGATTACTAAAGAAAATGGACAAACCATTTTGATATACAAACGTGAAACACAACAAATAAAGATACCTGTTTATTTTAGTGCTTTAAATATGTTTCGTTATGAAAGTTCACAACCAATTACGATAGAAGGAAGGACGTCTAAGCAACCTTTAACGGCAGCTGAATTTTGGCAAACAATCGTCAAAATGAATCGTGATTTAAGTCATGAATGGGAAGTGGCTCGCGTTGAAGAAGGACTGACTACTGCTGCCACACAGCTTGCTAAACAATTATCAGAATTAGATTTAGCGTCGCATCCTTTTGTAAGGTCCGAACAGTTTGCAAGTTTAAAAGATCGTCCATTTCATCCATTAGCTAAAGAAAAAAGAGGATTAAGAGAAGCGGATTATCAAGTGTATCAAGCTGAATTAAATCAATCATTTCCTTTAATGGTTGCAGCAGTTAAAAAGACACAAATGATTCATGGCGATACTGCAAATATTGATGAATTAGAAAATTTGACAGCACCTATAAAAGAACAAGCGACAGATATGTTACATGATCAAGGGTTATCAATAGATGACTATGTACTATTTCCTGTACATCCTTGGCAATATCAACATATTTTGCCGAACGTCTTTGCGAAAGAGATTAGTGAAAAATTGGTTGTACTATTGCCGTTAAAATTTGGAGATTATCTATCGTCTTCAAGTATGCGTTCATTAATTGATATCGCAGCGCCATATAACCATGTTAAAGTGCCATTTGCAATGCAGTCATTAGGCGCATTAAGGCTAACGCCTACGCGTTACATGAAAAACGGAGAACAAGCCGAACGATTATTACGTCAACTTATAGAAAAAGATGCCATGTTAGCTAAGTATGTCACAGTTTGTGATGAGACAGCTTGGTGGTCATATATGGGTCAAGACAATGATATTTTCAAAGATCAATTAGGCCATTTAACTGTTCAGCTAAGAAAATATCCCGAAGTGCTAGCCAAAAATGATACGCAACAGCTAGTGTCAATGGCAGCACTCGCGGCAAATGATCGCACCTTATATCAAATGATTTGTGGAAAAGATAATATTTCTAAAAATGATGTCATGACGTTATTTGAAGATATCGCACAAGTCTTTTTAAAGGTAACACTATCATTTATGCAATACGGCGCATTACCAGAGTTGCATGGTCAAAATATATTGTTGTCATTTGAAGATGGACGTGTACAAAAATGCGTGTTACGTGATCATGATACTGTCAGAATTTATAAACCATGGCTAACAGCACATCATCTTTCATTGCCGAAGTATGTCGTTAGAGAAGATACACCTAACACGCTAATTAATGAAGATTTGGAAACATTCTTTGCTTATTTCCAAACATTAGCTGTATCGGTAAATCTATATGCCATTATTGATGCAATTCAAGATTTATTTGGTGTAAGTGAGCGTGAACTTATGTCGTTGTTAAAACAAATTTTAAAAAATGAAGTGGCAACTATTTCCTGGGTTACAACTGATCAGCTAGCTGTCAGACACATTTTATTTGATAAACAGACGTGGCCATTTAAACAAATTTTATTACCATTGCTATATCAACATGATAGTGGTGGAGGTAGTATGCCTTCAGGTTTAACTACCGTACCAAATCCAATGGTGACATATGATTAATCAGTCTATATGGCGCAGTAACTTTCGCATTTTGTGGCTCAGTCAGTTTATAGCGATTGCTGGACTGACAGTACTTGTGCCATTATTGCCAATTTATATGGCATCACTACAAAATCTATCAGTCGTAGAAATACAGTTGTGGAGTGGTATAGCGATTGCTGCTCCAGCTGTAACGACGATGATAGCTTCGCCGATATGGGGGAAGCTAGGTGATAAGATCAGTCGAAAATGGATGGTGTTAAGAGCGTTACTTGGTTTGGCAGTATGCTTATTTTTAATGGCATTGTGTACTACACCATTACAGTTTGTACTTGTGAGGTTATTGCAGGGACTATTTGGTGGTGTTGTTGATGCGTCAAGTGCGTTTGCGAGTGCAGAGGCGCCAGCTGAAGATCGTGGCAAGGTATTAGGAAGACTGCAAAGTTCAGTCAGCGCAGGGTCTCTTGTAGGACCATTAATTGGCGGTGTTACAGCTTCGATATTAGGTTTTAGTGCGTTACTGATGAGTATTGCCGTTATTACTTTTATTGTCTGTATTTTCGGTGCATTAAAATTGATTGAAACGACACATATGCCAAAATCACAAACACCAAATATTAATAAAGGTATTCGCCGTTCATTTCAATGTCTATTATACACACAACAAACATGTCGATTTATTATCGTTGGCGTTTTAGCAAACTTTGCTATGTATGGCATGCTAACTGCATTATCACCACTTGCTTCATCAGTGAATCATACAGCGATAGATGACCGTAGTGTGATTGGATTTTTACAGTCCGCATTTTGGACGGCTTCGATATTAAGCGCGCCTTTATGGGGTCGCTTTAATGATAAATCATATGTTAAATCAGTATATATATTTGCCACGATTGCATGTGGTTGTAGTGCGATACTGCAAGGTTTAGCGACGAATGTAGAGTTTTTAATGGCTGCAAGAATACTTCAAGGATTAACATATAGTGCATTGATTCAAAGTGTCATGTTTGTCGTCGTGAATGCGTGTCATCAACAACTTAAAGGCACATTTGTTGGTACGACAAATAGTATGTTAGTTATTGGTCAAATTATTGGTAGTCTTAGTGGCGCTGCCATTACAAGTTATACTACACCAGCTACTACGTTTATCGTTATGGGCATAGTATTTGCTGTAAGTAGTTTATTTTTAATTTGTTCAACCATCACTAATCAAATCAACGATCACACATTAATGAAATTATGGGAGTTGAAACAAAAAAGTGCAAAATAAAGAATTAATACAACATGCAGCGTATGCGGCTATCGAACGTATTTTAAATGAATATTTTAGAGAAGAAAATTTATATCAAGTACCACCTCAAAATCATCAATGGTCTATACAATTATCTGAGCTCGAAACGTTAACAGGTCAATTCGCTTATTGGTCTGCGATGGGGCATCATATGTATCATCCAGAAGTATGGCTTATTGATGGTAAAAGTAAGAAATTAACAACATATAAAGAAGCCATTGCACGTATTTTGCAACATATGGCTCAAAGTGCAGATAATCAAACGGCAGTGCAACAACATATGGCGCAAATTATGTCTGACATCGATAATAGCATTCATCGCACGGCGCGTTATTTGCAAAGTAACACAATAGACTACGCAGAGGATCGCTATATCGTTTCAGAACAATCTTTATACTTAGGTCATCCGTTTCATCCGACGCCTAAGAGTGCAAGTGGGTTTTCAGAAGCGGATTTAGAGAAATATGCACCCGAATGTCATACATCATTCCAATTGCATTATTTAGCTGTGCATCAAGATGTTCTGCTCACGCGCTATGTAGAAGGTAAAGAAGATCAGGTTGAGAAAGTGTTGTATCAATTAGCAGATATAGACATATCAGAGATACCTAAAGATTTTATTTTATTACCAATACATCCTTATCAAATCAATGTGTTGCGACAGCATCCACAGTATATGCAATATAGTGAACAAGGTTTGATAAAAGACCTTGGCGTTTCCGGTGATTCAGTGTACCCGACGTCTTCGGTTAGAACTGTATTTTCAAAAGCATTAAACATTTATTTAAAATTGCCGATACACGTTAAAATCACTAATTTTATACGTACGAATGACCTTGAACAGATTGAACGGACAATTGATGCCGCGCAAGTTATCGTATCAGTCAAAGATGAGGTTGAAACACCCCATTTTAAATTGATGTTTGAAGAAGGATATCGTGCATTGTTACCGAATCCATTAGGGCAAACAGTTGAACCTGAAATGGATTTATTAACAAATAGTGCCATGATTGTTCGTGAAGGGATACCGAATTACCATGCTGATAAAGATATTCATGTATTGGCGTCATTATTTGAAACGATGCCTGATTCACCGATGTCTAAGTTATCACAAGTGATTGAGCAAAGTGGTTTAGCACCAGAAGCATGGCTTGAATGTTATTTGGATCGTACATTATTGCCGATATTAAAGCTGTTTAGCAACACAGGCATTAGTCTAGAAGCACATGTACAAAATACATTAATTGAATTTAAAGATGGCATACCCGACGTATGCTTTGTCAGAGATCTTGAAGGCATTTGTCTATCTAGAACGATTGCTACTGAAAAACAACTTGTGCCAAATGTTGTTGCAGCATCAAGCCCTGTTGTATATGCACATGATGAAGCATGGCATCGTCTTAAATATTATGTTGTAGTAAATCACTTAGGACATTTAGTGTCAACTATTGGTAAAGCGACTAGAAATGAAGTTGTGTTATGGCAACTTGTAGCGCATCGTCTTATGACTTGGAAAAAAGAATACGCGAATAACGCAGTATTTGTTGACTGTGTAGAAGATTTATATCAAACGCCGACCATTGCGGCTAAAGCGAATTTGATGAGTAAATTGAATGATTGTGGTGCAAACCCTATTTATACACATATACCAAATCCAATTTGTCATAACAAGGAGGTATCGTATTGTGAATCAAACAATTCTTAATCGTGTAAAGACTAGAGTGATGCACCAACTGGTATCATCGCTTATTTATGAGAATATCGTTGTGTATAAAGCGTCATATCAAGACGGTGTCGGTCATTTTACAATAGAAGGACATGATTCAGAGTATCGTTTTACTGCTGAAAAGACACAAAGCTTTGATCGTATACGTATCACATCACCAATTGAGCGTGTCGTAGGAGATGAGGCAGATACAACAACAGACTATACACAATTATTGAGAGAGGTTGTATTTACATTTCCTAAAAATGATGAAAAGCTAGAACAATTTATTGTCGAGTTATTACAGACAGAACTAAAAGATACACAAAGTATGCAGTATCGAGAATCAAACCCACCAGCAACACCTGAGACATTTAACGACTATGAATTTTATGCGATGGAAGGTCATCAGTATCATCCAAGTTACAAATCACGTTTAGGATTTACGTTGAGTGATAATTTGAAATTTGGTCCTGACTTTGTACCAAACGTTAAACTGCAGTGGTTAGCTATCGACAAAGATAAAGTAGAAACGACGGTATCAAGAAATGTTGTAGTTAAAGAAATGTTACGTCAACAAGTTGGCGATAAGACTTATGAACATTTTGTACAGCAAATTGAAGCGTCTGGCAAACATGTAAATGATGTTGAGATAATACCTGTACACCCATGGCAGTTTGAACATGTCATCCAAGTTGATTTGGCTGAAGAAAGGCTTAATGGCACAGTAATATGGTTAGGGGAAAGTGATGAGCTATATCACCCTCAACAATCGATTCGTACGATGTCGCCAATAGACACGACAAAATATTATTTAAAGGTACCAATAAGTATAACGAATACTTCAACGAAACGAGTGTTGGCGCCTCATACAATTGAAAATGCAGCGCAAATTACGGATTGGTTAAAGCAGATACAGCAACAAGATACGTATTTAAAAGATGAATTAAAGACAGCTTTTCTAGGGGAAGTCTTAGGACAGTCTTATTTAAATACACAACTTTCGCCTTATAAACAAACTCAAGTTTATGGTGCGTTAGGTGTTATATGGCGTGAAAATATATATCATATGTTAATCGATGAAGAGGATGCGATACCATTTAATGCACTTTATGCGAGTGATAAGGATGGTGTACCATTCATTGAAAATTGGATTAAACAATATGGTTCTGAAGCTTGGACAAAGCAATTTTTAGCTGTAGCGATTCGTCCAATGATTCATATGCTTTATTATCACGGTATTGCCTTTGAATCGCATGCACAAAATATGATGCTCATTCATGAAAATGGTTGGCCTACACGTATTGCCTTAAAAGATTTCCATGATGGTGTTCGTTTTAAGCGTGAGCATTTAAGTGAAGCTGCTTCACACCTGACATTAAAGCCAATGCCAGAAGCACATAAAAAAGTGAATAGTAATTCATTTATTGAAACAGATGATGAACGTTTAGTACGTGACTTTTTACATGATGCATTTTTCTTTATTAATATCGCCGAAATCATCTTATTTATTGAAAAGCAATATGGTATCGATGAGAAGCTGCAATGGAAATGGGTTAAAGGCATCATCGAGGCGTATCAAGAAGCATTTCCAGAGTTGAATAACTATCAACATTTTGATTTGTTTGAACCTACGATTCAAGTTGAAAAGTTAACGACACGTCGATTATTAAGTGACTCCGAGTTAAGAATTCATCATGTTACAAATCCATTAGGTGTAGGAGGTATTACTGATGCAACAATTATCTCTGAAACATAGATTAAACAATGGTGATTCAGTTTATGGCATTTTTAATTCTATACCGGACCCATTGATGATAGAGGTTATCGCAGCAAGCGGGTATGACTTTGTTGTGATTGATACAGAACACGTGGCGATTAATGATGAGACACTAGCGCATTTAATTCGTGCAGCTGAAGCAGCGCATATTATACCCATTGTACGTGTCACTGCAGTGATAGATAGAGATATCATTAAAGTGTTAGATATGGGTGCGAGAGGTATTATTGTGCCACATGTTAAAGATCGTGAGACCGTTGAACATATTGTGAAATTAAGTCGTTATTACCCGCAAGGATTAAGAAGTTTGAATGGTGGTCGCATGGCAAGATTTGGACGTACACCATTACTTGATGCAATGGAGATGGCTAATGAACATATTATGGTGATTGCCATGATAGAAGATGTTGAAGGGGTTATGGCCATTGATGATATAGCACAAGTCGAAGGTTTAGACATGATAGTCGAAGGTGCCGCAGATTTATCCCAGTCACTTGGCATACCATGGCAAACGCGTGATGATCAAGTAACATCACATGTTCAACATATTTTTGAAGTTGTGAATGCTCATGGTAAACATTTTTGTGCATTACCACGTGAAGATGAAGATATTGCAAAATGGCAGGCGCAAGGTGTAAAAACATTTATTTTAGGTGATGATCGCGGAAAAATATATCGCCATTTAAGTGCATCTCTAGCGACGTCTAAACAGAAAGGGGATGAAGGCTAATGCGTATAGTTCAACCTGTTATTGAACAATTAAAAGCACAATCTCATCCAGTTTGTCATTATATCTATGATTTAGATGAGCTGAAAAGTCACTTGCAACATATTACATCGTCATTGCCTAGTAATTGTCAGATGTACTATGCAATGAAAGCAAATAGTGAACGAACAATCCTAGATACAATTAGTCAGTATGTTGAAGGATTCGAAGTTGCATCTCAAGGTGAAATAGCAAAAGGTCTTGCTTTTAAACCAGCAAATCATATTATTTTTGGTGGCCCTGGTAAGACAGACGAGGAACTAAGATATGCAGTAAGTGAAGGTGTTCAGCGTATTCATGTTGAAAGTATGCATGAATTACAACGGCTAAATGCCATCTTAGAAGATGAAGATAAGACACAACACATTTTATTGCGTGTTAATTTAGCAGGACCATTTCCCAATGCAACGTTGCATATGGCAGGACGCCCAACACAATTTGGTATTTCTGAAGACGAAGTTGATGATGTCATTGAAGCTGCGCTAGCAATGTCAAATATTCATCTAGATGGATTTCATTTTCATTCTATTTCTAACAATTTAGACTCGAATTTACATGTCGATGTAGTGAAACTTTATTTTAAAAAAGCAAAGGCATGGTCTGAAAAACATCAATTTCCTCTCAAACATATCAATCTTGGTGGTGGCATAGGCGTTAACTATGCAGATTTAACTAGCCAATTTGAGTGGGATAATTTTGTAGAAAATTTTAAAACACTTATCGTTGAGCAAGAAATGGGAGATGTGACATTGAACTTTGAATGTGGGCGCTTTATTGTGGCACATATTGGTTACTATGTGACAGAAGTGCTAGATATCAAGAAAGTACATGGTGCTTGGTATGCCATTTTAAGAGGAGGTACGCAACAATTTAGACTGCCGGTATCTTGGCAGCATAACCATCCTTTTGAAATTTATCGCTATAAGGACAATCCATATTCATTTGAAAAAGTTTCAATTTCGAGACAGGACACAACATTAGTCGGACAGTTATGTACACCGAAAGATGTCTTTGCTAGAGAAGTACAGATAGATGCAATCAGTACAGGCGACGTTATTGTTTTCAAATATGCAGGTGCATACGGATGGTCTATTTCACATCACGATTTCTTAAGCCATCCACATCCTGAATTTATTTATTTAACGCAAACAAAGGAGGGTGAATAACTATTGAATCATATTCATGAACATTTAAAATTGGTACCAGTAGATAAGATTGATCTTCACGAAACATTCGAACCTTTAAGATTGGAAAAGACGAAAAGTAGTATTGAAGCAGATGATTTTATACGTCATCCTATTTTAGTGACAGCGATGCAACATGGTAGATATATGGTTATAGATGGTGTGCATCGGTATACAAGTTTGAAGGCGTTAGGATGTAAGAAAGTTCCAGTGCAAGAAATCCATGAAACACAATATTCAATTAGTACATGGCAACATAAAGTTCCATTTGGTGTGTGGTGGGAAACGTTACAACAAGAACATCGCTTGCCATGGACTACTGAGACAAGACAAGAAGCGCCATTTATTACGATGTGTCATGGTGATACAGAACAATATTTGTATACAAAAGATTTAGGCGAAGCACATTTTCAAGTATGGGAAAAGGTTGTCGCAAGTTATAGTGGTTGTTGTTCTGTAGAGAGAATTGCACAAGGTACATATCCTTGTCTTTCTCAACAAGATGTACTCATGAAGTATCAGCCATTGAGTTATAAGGAAATTGAAGCGGTTGTTCATAAAGGGGAAACTGTGCCAGCAGGTGTGACACGCTTTAATATTTCAGGACGATGTCTTAATCTTCAAGTACCGCTGGCATTACTTAAACAAGATGATGATGTTGAACAACTGCGCAATTGGAAGCAGTTTTTAGCAGATAAGTTTGCCAATATGAGATGCTATACTGAAAAAGTATACTTGGTGGAGCAATAGTTTTACTGTGATGTTGAGGGAAATATGATGATTTAGCGTATTGATAGCGAAAATATAATAAAACAATATAGTGTGGAGAACTTTTGATATTTTATAAATATTGAAGTTCTCCATTTTTGTATTTTGCATATAAAAATTAAATAAAATAAGGTATATTAAGGTAAAGTATAAATATTAAATAAATGGGGAATAATCATGAACATGAATTTAATTATAGGAAAAATCGCTATTTGGATAGGCATCGTAGTTCAAATATGTTATAGCGTCGTTATTGTTAGTATAACAACCTTCATCCTTTTTATAAATGCTAAAGGAGCAAGCCCGGAAATAGCTGTTTTAATAGCATTAGTAATCATTCTTATCTTAACTTTACCACCTATCCTAACCGCGATTAACTTAGAGAATAAAATGGAAGTAAAAGGTACGCTTTTTATTGTTTATGCGATTGTGGCATTTTGTATGTTTAATTACCTTTCATCAATTTTATGGGTGGTTTGCGGCATTTTTCTTATTTGGACTAAATATTCAAAAGATGGGTCAACAGGTAAGAATGAAAATAAAAAAGTTGATATTGAAAGTACAGAGAATCAATTTGAATCTAAAGATAAAACCACTAAAGAATAAAGAGAATATTTGAGGCGGAGTATAAATATTAAATAAATGGGGAATGAGCATGAGGAAAAATATAGGAAGAATAACAATTTGGATAGGCATCGTAGCTCAAATATATTTTAGTGTCGTTTTTGTTAGGATGGTATCTATTAATATTGCTGGAGGCTCTGATTACGAAACAATTTTTTTATTAGGATTAATATTGACTCTTTTCACTGTTTTACCAACCATCTTTACTGCGATTTATATGGAAAGTTACTCCGTAATCGGAGGTGCACTTTTTATAGTTTATGCGATTATTGCACTGTGTTTATATAATTTTCTTTCGTCAATTTTATGGCTGATTGGTGGTATTTTGCTGATTTGGAATAAATACTCAAAAGATGAATCGACAGACGATGATGAAAATAAAAAAGTTGATATTGAAAGTACAGAGAATCAATTTGAATCTAAAGATAAAACCACTAAAGAATAAAGAGAATATTTGTGGTAACTTATAAATTTTAAATAAATGAGGAATAGACATGGAAAAAATGTAGAAAAATCAATTATAAAGATAGATTTGTATTTTCAAATAGCTTATATAGTACTCATGGCTATAACTTTATGTGGGTTTGTAATTTGCTATGGATTAATTTTCGGCCTTTTCTATTTATTATCAGGTAGCACAGCTGATTATTTAATAGTAACAATAGTTATATCGGCAATAATTTCTATATTTGTAATTATACTTTCAATCGTACCTGTCATCGTATTGGCATCTGACTTATTTAAAGAAAGGATTTCAAAAGGTGTCATATTAATTGTATTGGCTATTATCGCTTTAGTATTATGCAACTTTGTATCTGCAATACTCTGGTTTGTTTCAGCCATATCTATTTTAGGTAGAAAAAAATTAGTATCTACAGCAGATACTACCACTATTCAAAAAAGTAAAGGGAACGCAAATCAAGCATCACATAAAGACGCGTGTAAAAAGGAACTTGATAGTCAAGACATGATGGAACATCCTGAGTTTAAAAATCCCACGACTAAAAACCTTGAAGGATTAAACGAAGAAATACATAAAGATGAAGCTACAACTAAAGTTGACAGTGATAACACGGATCCGCCGATTGAATCAAAAGACCATGTCTCGAAAAAAGATTGATGACAAACTAATCGAGAGACTTAAAAAAATAATATTCAACATAAGCACTTTTAAAACGACATTTAAACGCATTGCCAATAACTAATGGTAGTGCGTTTAACTATACCTTAAATATCTGAATATTTTGTTAAATAGAGTTACCTTTGTTGTACTATTCAAATGAAGAGGAGTAAAATGTAATTAAAGGAAAGTAATTTGAGGAGTGATCTTTATGACAAACAACAAAGTAGCATTAGTAACTGGCGGAGCACAAGGGATTGGTTTTAAAATTGCAGAACGTTTAGTGGAAGATGGTTTCAAAGTAGCAGTTGTTGATTTCAATGAAGAAGGGGCAAAAGCAGCTGCACTTAAATTATCAAGTGATGGTACAAAAGCTATTGCTATCAAAGCAGATGTATCAAACCGTGATGATGTATTTAATGCAGTAAGACAAACTGCCGCGCAATTTGGCGATTTCCATGTCATAGTTAACAATGCCGGCCTTGGACCAACAACACCAATAGATACAATTACTGAAGAACAGTTTAAAACAGTATATGGCGTGAACGTTGCAGGTGTGCTATGGGGTATTCAAGCCGCACATGAACAATTTAAAAAATTCAATCATGGCGGTAAAATTATCAATGCAACATCTCAAGCAGGCGTTGAGGGTAACCCAGGTTTGTCTTTATATTGCAGTACAAAATTCGCAGTGCGAGGTTTAACACAAGTAGCCGCACAAGATTTAGCGTCTGAAGGTATTACTGTGAATGCCTTTGCACCTGGTATCGTTCAAACACCAATGATGGAAAGTATCGCAGTGGCAACAGCCGAAGAAGCGGGTAAACCTGAAGCATGGGGTTGGGAACAATTTACAAGTCAGATTGCTTTGGGCAGAGTTTCACAACCCGAAGATGTTTCAAATGTAGTGAGCTTCTTAGCTGGTAAAGACTCTGATTACATTACTGGACAAACAATTATTGTAGATGGTGGTATGAGATTCCGTTAATAATCATCCACTAATGATAAATAAATCCTTATTGTTAAGTTTAATCACTTAGCGGTAAGGATTTTTTAGTGCACTTAGAAGGGATTGTATTGATAGAAAATTAATAACCGAAGTTCCTAAGTGAGTTATGATGTCACAGTCTAATGCATCAGTTGAAAGCGATACTAAATTCCACCCAGCATAGTTACGCTAAAACATCATAAAACACCACTATCTAATTTATCTGCATAAAAATTCACAAAGTTATCTCATTTTATTTTTATAAATAAAAAATATCGATAAAAAGCTTACAATACTTTATGTTTTTGTGATATATTTTTAATGTATAAATGAGGTGAAAGATTTGGAAAAAGTTTTGATAACTGGTGGGGCAGGATTTATAGGGTCTCATTTAGTAGATTTTTTGAGCCAAGACTATGATGTTTATGTGCTGGATAATTATAGAACAGGAAAGCGTGAAAATATTAAAAATTTAGCTGATGATCATGTGTTTGAACTAGATATTCGTGAGTATGATGCGGTTGAGCAAATCATGAAAAAGTATCAGTTTGAATATATCATTCATTTAGCAGCATTAGTAAGTGTTGCTGAGTCGGTTGAGAAGCCTATTTTATCTCAAGAAATTAATGTTGTAGCAACATTAAGATTGTTAGAAACCATTAAAAAATATAACAGTCATATAAAACGATTCATCTTTGCATCATCTGCAGCCGTTTATGGTGATTTACCTGATTTACCTAAAAGTGATCAATCATTAATTCTACCATTATCACCATATGCAATAGATAAATATTACGGCGAACGTACGACATTAAATTATTGCTCGCTATATAACATTCCAACAGCTGTTGTTAAATTCTTTAATGTATTTGGGCCAAGGCAAGATCCTAAGTCTCAATATTCAGGTGTGATTTCAAAAATGTTCGATTCATTTGAACATAACAAGCCTTTTACATTTTTTGGCGATGGTCTGCAAACGAGAGACTTTGTTTATGTTTATGATGTTGTTCAATCTGTGCGTTTAATTATGGAGCATAAAGATGCGGTTGGACATGGTTATAACATTGGTACGGGTACATTTACGAATTTGCTAGAGGTTTATCGCATTATTGGTGAATTATATGGAAAATCAGTCGAGCATGATTTTAAAGAAGCAAGAAAGGGAGATATTAAGCATTCTTATGCAGATATTTCTAATTTAAAAGCATTAGGATTTGTTCCTAAATATACTGTAGAAACAGGCTTAAAGGATTACTTTAATTTTGAGGTAGATAATATTGAAGAAGTTACAGCGAAAGAAGTGGAAATGTCGTGAAAATGATATTGAAGCTGTCCATAATAATAAGGATTACGCCTATCAAAGAAAATTAGTCGCACTAGAAGAAGTAAAAAAGGGCTATTTTCCAATCAAACGTGCGATTGATTTAATTTTAAGCATTGTTTTATTATTTTTAACTTTACCGATTATGGTTATATTCGCAATCGCTATCGTCATAGATTCGCCAGGAAACCCTATTTATAGTCAGGTTAGAGTTGGGAAGATGGGTAAATTAATTAAAATATACAAATTACGTTCGATGTGTAAAAACGCAGAGAAAAACGGTGCGCAATGGGCTGATAAAGATGATGATCGTATAACAAATGTCGGGAAGTTTATTCGTAAAACACGCATTGATGAATTACCACAACTAATTAATGTTGTTAAAGGGGAAATGAGTTTTATTGGACCACGCCCGGAACGTCCGGAATTTGTAGAATTATTTAGTTCGGAAGTGATAGGTTTCGAGCAAAGATGTCTTGTTACACCAGGATTAACAGGTCTTGCACAAATTCAAGGTGGATATGACTTAACACCACAACAAAAATTAAAATATGACATGAAATATATACATAAAGGTAGTTTAATGATGGAACTATATATATCAATTAGAACATTGATGGTAGTGATTACAGGGGAGGGCTCAAGGTAGTCTTAGTTTGTATAGAAAAATCAAATACAAGATGCATTTTCAAAATTGTGGCTGGTTGTCACAGTGGAACATGTAGTCCCTTGAAATGATCTCAAATTGTATAAAGCAATGGTTATTCTGACGTGAACTTATAAAGTGATAATGCATAGTTAGTTTGTTCATCACCAGAGGTATCTACGTTAAGAAATTGAAAGAAGCGTCTTAAAGGGGTTTGTAACAGTTGAAAATTATATATTGTATTACTAAAGCAGATAATGGTGGTGCACAAACACACCTCATTCAACTCGCCAACCATTTTTGCGTACACCATGATGTTTATGTCATTGTAGGCAATCATGGACCAATGATTGAACAACTAGATGCAAGAGTTAATGTAATTATTATCGAACATTTAGTAGGTCCAATTGACTTTAAACAAGATATTTTAGCTGTCAAAGTGTTAGCACAGTTATTCTCGAAAATTAAACCTGATGTTATCCATTTACATTCTTCCAAAGCTGGAACGGTCGGACGAATTTCGAAGTTCATTTCGAAATCGAAAGACACGCGTGTAGTTTTTACTGCGCATGGATGGGCTTTTACAGAGGGGGTTAAACCAGCTAAAAAATTTCTATATCTAGTTATCGAAAAATTAATGTCACGTATTACAGATAGCATTATTTGTGTTTCAGATTTCGATAAACAGTTAGCGTTAAAATATCGATTTAATCGATTGAAATTAACCACAATACATAATGGTATTGCAGATGTTCCAGCTGTTAAGCAAACGCTAAAAAGCCAATCACATAATAATATTGGCGAAGTAGTTGGAATGTTGACTAATAAACAAGATTTACAGATTAATGACTCGACAAAACACCAATTTGTTATGATTGCAAGATTTGCTTATCCAAAATTGCCACAAAATCTAATCGCGGCAATAGAGATATTGAAATTACATAACAGTAATCATGCGCATTTTACATTTATAGGCGATGGACCTACATTAAATGATTGTCAGCAACAAGTTGTACAAGCTGGGTTAGAAAATGATGTCACATTTTTGGGCAATGTCATTAATGCGAGTCATTTATTATCACAATACGATACGTTTATTTTAATAAGTAAGCATGAAGGTTTGCCAATTAGCATTATCGAAGCGATGGCTACAGGGTTGCCTGTCATCGCTAGTCATGTTGGTGGCATTTCGGAATTAGTAACTGATAATGGTATATGTATGATGAACAACCAACCCGAAACTATTGCCAAAGTCCTGGAAAAATATTTAATAGACAGTGATTACATCAAAATGAGTAACCAATCTAGAAAACGTTATTTAGAATGTTTTACAGAGGAGAAAATGATTAAAGAAGTGGAAGACGTTTATAATGGAAAATCAACACAATAGTAAATATCTAACATTGTTACTTATCGGTTTAGCGGTTTTTATTCAGCAATCTTCGGTTATTGCTGGAGTGAATGTATCTATAGCTGACTTTATTACATTGCTAATATTAGTTTATTTACTGTTTTTTGCTAACCATTTATTAAAGGCAAATCATTTTTTACAGTTTTTCATTATTTTGTATACATACCGTATGATTATTACGTTGTGTTTACTATTTTTTGATGATTTGATATTTATTACGGTTAAGGAAGTACTTGCATCTACAGTTAAATATGCATTTGTAGTCATTTATTTCTATTTAGGGACGATCATCTTTAAGTTAGGTAATAGCAAAAAAGTGATCGTTACCTCTTATATTATAAGCAGTGTGACTATAGGTTTATTTTGTATTATAGCTGGTTTGAACAAGTCCCCTTTACTAATGAAATTGTTATACTTTGATGAAATACGTTCAAAAGGATTAATGAACGACCCTAACTATTTCGCGATGACACAGATTATTACATTGGTACTTGCTTACAAGTATATCCATAATTACATATTCAAGGTCCTTGCATGTGGTATTTTGCTATGGTCATTAACTACAACCGGATCTAAGACTGCGTTTATCATATTAATCGTCTTAGCCATTTATTTCTTTATTAAAAAGTTATTTAGCAGAAATGCGGTAAGTGTTGTGAGTATGTTAGTGATTATGCTGATATTACTTTGTTTTACCTTTTATAATATCAACTACTATTTATTCCAATTAAGCGACCTTGATGCCTTACCGTCATTAGATCGAATGGCGTCTATTTTTGAAGAGGGATTTGCATCATTAAATGATAGTGGATCTGAGCGAAGTGTTGTATGGATAAATGCCATTTCAGTAATTAAATATACATTAGGTTTTGGTGTTGGATTAGTGGATTATGTACATATTGGCTCGCAAATTAATGGTATTTTACTTGTTGCTCATAATACATATTTGCAAATTTTTGCGGAATGGGGCATTTTATTCGGTGCATTATTTATCATATTTATGCTTTATTTACTGTTTGAATTATTTAGATTTAACATTTCTGGAAAAAATGTAACAGCAATTGTTGTAATGTTGACGATGCTGATTTACTTTTTAACCGTATCATTCAATAACTCAAGATATGTCGCTTTTATTTTAGGAATTATCGTCTTTATTGTTCAATATGAAAAGATGGAAAGGGATCGTAATGAAGAGTGATTCACTAAAAGAAAATATTATTTATCAAGGGCTATACCAATTGATTAGAACGATGACACCACTGATTACAATACCCATTATTTCACGTGCATTTGGTCCCAGTGGTGTGGGTATTGTTTCATTTTCTTTCAATATCGTGCAATACTTTTTGATGATTGCAAGTGTTGGTGTTCAGTTATATTTTAATAGAGTTATCGCCAAGTCCGTTAACGACAAACGGCAATTGTCTCAGCAGTTTTGGGATATCTTTGTTAGTAAATTATTATTGTCGCTAACAGTTTTTGCGATGTATATCGCTGTGATTACAATATTTATAGATGATTACTATCTTATTTTCCTACTACAAGGTATCTATATTATAGGTGCAGCACTCGATATTTCATGGTTTTATGCTGGAACTGAAAAGTTTAAAATACCTAGCCTTAGTAATATTGTTGCGTCTGTTATTGTCTTAAGTGTCGTTGTTATCTTTGTCAAAGATCAATCAGATTTATCATTGTATGTATTTACTATTGCTATTGTGACGGTGTTGAATCAACTGCCCTTATTTATTTACTTGAAAAGATATATTACCTTCGTTTCGGTGAACTGGAGACAAGTTTGGTATATATTTCATTCATCATTAGCTTATTTATTACCCAATGGTCAACTCAACTTATACACTAGTATTTCATGCGTTGTACTTGGTTTAGTAGGTACGTACCAACAAGTTGGTATCTTTTCTAACGCATTTAATATTTTAACGGTCGCAATCATAATGATTAATACATTTGATCTTGTAATGATTCCGCGTATTACTAAAATGTCTATCCAGCAATCACATAGTTTAACTAAGACGTTAGCAGATAATATGAACATTCAATTGATATTAACAATACCTATGGTCTTCGGTTTGATTGCAATTATGCCATCATTTTATTTATGGTTCTTTGGTGAGGAATTCGCATCAACTGTCCCATTGATGACCATTTTAGCGATACTTGTATTAATCATTCCTTTAAATATGTTGATAAGCAGGCAATATTTATTAATAGTGAATAAAATAAGATTATATAATGCGTCAATCACTATTGGTGCGGTAATGAATTTAGTATTATGTCTTGTTTTGATATATTTTTATGGAATTTACGGTGCTGCTATTGCGCGTTTAATTACAGAATTTTTCTTGCTCATTTGGCGATTTATTGATATTACTAAAATCAATGTGAAGTTGAATATTGTAAGTACGATTCAATGTGTCATTGCTGCCGTTATGATGTTTATTGTGCTTGGTGTGGTCAATCATTATTTGCCTCCTACAATGTACGCTACGCTGCTATTAATTGCTATTGGTATAGTAGTTTATCTTTTATTAATGATGACTATGAAAAATCAATACGTAAGGCAAATATTGAGGCATCTTCGACATAAAACAATTTAATTATCGGTAACGCTATACTTTAGAAATTTAAGATTAAGAAGAAAAGGCAATTTCTTATTGAAAAATGGAAGTTGTCTTTTTTAATTCTCTTTAAAAGCGGGAAACAAAAGCAGTTAAATGCCTTTTTGCATTCAATATTAAATATTATATCAATTTCGAATATTTAAATTTTATATAATTGGATATAACAAATAAATAATAATTATTGCAAAACACACCCGAAATTAATTATTATAAAAGTATATTCATAAAAGGAGGAATATACTTATGGCATTTAAATTACCAAATTTACCATATGCATATGATGCATTGGAACCATATATAGATCAAAGAACAATGGAGTTTCATCACGACAAACATCACAATACGTACGTGACGAAATTAAACGCAACAGTTGAAGGAACAGAGTTGGAGCATCAATCACTAGCGGATATGATTGCTAACCTAGACAAGGTACCGGAAGCGATGAGGATGTCAGTCCGTAATAATGGCGGTGGTCATTTTAACCATTCATTATTCTGGGAAATACTATCACCTAATTCTGAAGAAAAAGGTGGCGTAATAGACGACATTAAAGCGCAGTGGGGCACTTTAGATGAATTTAAAAATGAATTTGCAAATAAAGCAACAACGTTATTTGGATCAGGTTGGACTTGGTTAGTTGTTAATGATGGAAAATTGGAAATTGTGACAACGCCAAACCAAGATAATCCATTAACAGAAGGCAAAACGCCAATCTTACTATTTGATGTTTGGGAGCATGCCTACTATCTGAAATATCAAAATAAACGTCCAGACTATATGACTGCATTTTGGAATATTGTTAACTGGAAAAAAGTTGATGAATTATACCAAGCAGCAAAATAATATAACTTAATATAATTGAGGTGGAGCATCTACAAGGTGTTTCACCTTTTTTGTGCTTAATATCTTTACTTATTCGTTTTTATGTAATGGGATAGCACGTAAAAATGGCAAAATAATAAGATAAATTTCAACTCGAAATACCTTATTGTTGTTGACTATAACGATGACCTAAATGTTATATACGTCAGACAACACTATTAATTAATCAACATATTGACATTAAATAAATTGACAAAATAAGTAATTATTGCGAACCTAAAGTGAAATTTTTATAAAAAATTGTAATGATTCAAAAATTTTGTTGCATTTCTTTTGTAATCATATGATAATTTAAATGTAATCAAATTGTAATATAAGGGGAAAAGACAATGAAAAAATTAGCAACAGTAGGTTCTTTAATTGTAACAAGCACTTTAGTATTCTCAAGTATGCCTTTTCAAAATGCGCATGCCGACACAACTTCAATGAATGTGTCGAATAAACAAAGCCAAAATGTACAAAATCATCGCCCTTATGGCGGAGTAGTACCACAAGGAATGACGCAAGCACAATATACTGAATTAGAGAAAGCTTTACCCCAATTAAGCGCTGGCAGTAATATGCAAGACTATAATATGAAATTGTATGATGCGACGCAAAATATTGCTGATAAATACAATGTGATAATTACAACTAATGTAGGGGTATTTAAACCACATGCTGTTAGAGATATGAATGGTCATGCATTACCTTTAACAAAAGATGGCAATTTTTATCAAACGAATGTAGATGCAAATGGTGTTAATCATGGTGGTAGTCAAATGGTGCAAAATAAAACAGGTCATATGAGTCAACAAGACCATATGAATCAGAACACACACATGAACCAACAGCCACACATGCAACAAGGTCATATGCAATCATCAAACCATCAAATGATGAGTCCAAAAGCAAATATGCATCCATCAAATCATCAAATGAACCAAAGTAACAAAAAAGTTTTACCAGCTGCTGGTGAAAGTATGACATCAAGTATTCTTACTGCAAGTGTTGCCACACTACTATTAGTATCTGGGTTATTCTTAGCATTTAGACGACGTTCAACAAATAAATAAACATAATACGATTAATAATAGAAAAATCGTGTGATTATCTGAGCGAGCCTAGGACATAAATCAATGTCCTAGGCTCGCTAATGTTATATTGGCAGTAGTTGACTGAATGAAATTGCGCTTGTAACAAGCTTTTCCATTTCTTGCCCACTTCCTAAATAGTCATCACAAAATTTCTTATATTTCAATAATTTTAATAATCCGATTGTCTTATACGTGTCAGTGTTAATTCAGATATTTCCTGTGGAATATACCACTTATTAATCATAATCGGATAGGGCGTTTGTGCGTACAATGTTTCAATAATCAGCCAACAATGTGTATCACCATCAAACACGTGACTATGATTTTTGAAGTGGGGCGCTTTGGTAATAGACATTTTTAAATCTGATTGATATGCATTGCTATAAATCGTTTGCTCAACGAACGTCTTCATGTCGTCTTCGTTTTGTGTATTCACTTTAAATGTGTCAATGACATTTAACGGTATAAAGGTAAAACAAAATGCATCAGCTTGCTTAGAATGATTGTCCTTTTTTTGATAATAGCGTTCCATTGCAATGACGGCAGAAGGATGGTTTGCAAACAAATGATTTGTATATTCACTTTCTAAATCAACACGATAATTAATTGATGACATAGATACGCGAGCTAGCAATATTTGATCAAGTGGATGCTTAAATTGATCCATACTTGAAGCGTGTTGGGCATTTGTTTGTGGAATAACAAAGTGTCCCTTCCCTCTTGTACTCTCTACGATGCCATCTTCGGCTAACAATTTTATAGCTTGGCGCAAAGTCATACGACTGACATCAAAGCGCGCACAAAGTTCCTTTTCAGTAGGTAATGCATGGCCACTCGGATATTTTCCTATTTGAATTTCTTTATATAACGTATTATAAATCGTTAAAAATTTTGGTTGTGTTTGCGTCACGTAGACAACCTCCATAAAGTTACTTAATCAATCTCATCATACAATAATTTTTACTCGAATTGGAAAAATTATAAAAATTAAACATAGAAACAACTTGAACATTGGTTTTATGCAAGATCAGTAGAGATAACTGTAAAATGTTCTTAATATTGTCAAAATGTAATGCTTGAAAGCGCTTTTAAAAAATATTATTATATACATGGTTAGACAAATAGACAAATCACTATACAAATATTGGGAGGAATATTTTATGAAATCAACACCACACATTAAACCAATGAATGACGTCGAAATTGCAGAAACGGTTCTATTGCCAGGAGATCCGTTAAGAGCTAAGTTCATTGCAGAAACATATTTGGACGATGTGGAACAGTTCAATACAGTGCGAAATATGTTTGGTTTTACCGGAACATATAAAGGTAAAAAAGTTTCTGTCATGGGTTCAGGAATGGGTATGCCATCTATTGGCATTTACTCTTATGAATTAATTCATACATTTGGTTGTAAAAAATTAATTCGCGTTGGTTCTTGTGGCGCGATGCAAGAAAATATTGATTTATATGATGTGATTATTGCACAAGGTGCCTCTACTGATTCAAATTACGTTCAACAATATCAATTACCAGGTCATTTTGCGCCAATTGCTTCTTATCAGTTATTAGAAAAAGCAGTTGAAACAGCACGTGACAAAGGTGTACGTCATCATGTAGGTAATGTGTTATCAAGTGATATTTTCTATAACGCGGATACAACAGCGAGTGAACGTTGGATGCGTATGGGTATTTTAGGTGTAGAAATGGAATCAGCTGCATTATACATGAATGCAATTTACGCTGGTGTCGAAGCATTAGGTGTGTTCACAGTGAGCGATCATTTAATTCATGAAACGTCAACAACACCTGAGGAAAGGGAACGTGCATTTACAGATATGATTGAAATTGCACTGTCATTGGTGTAGATGATTATGAATGTTGAATATTCTAAAATAAAGAAAGCAGTACCTATTTTATTATTCTTATTTGTATTCAGTTTGGTTATAGACAACTCATTTAAATTGATTTCTGTAGCCATTGCTGATGACTTAAACATTTCTGTAACGACAGTAAGTTGGCAAGCGACATTAGCCGGTTTAGTAATTGGTATTGGCGCTGTAGTATACGCTTCATTATCTGATGCCATTAGTATACGCACACTATTTATTTATGGCGTGATATTAATCATTATCGGATCAATTATTGGTTACATTTTCCAACATCAATTCGCATTACTTTTAGTTGGACGTATTATTCAAACTGCAGGTTTAGCTGCTGCAGAGACATTATATGTGATATATGTTGCAAAGTATCTTTCTAAAGAGGACCAGAAGACTTACCTTGGCTTAAGTACGAGCAGTTATTCCTTGTCATTAGTTATCGGTACATTATCAGGTGGATTTATTTCTACGTATTTACACTGGACAAATATGTTTTTAATTGCATTAATCGTAGTATTTACGTTGCCATTCCTATTTAAATTATTACCAAAAGAAAATAATACAAATAAAGCTCATTTAGATTTTGTTGGCTTAATTCTAGTGGCAACTATCGCTACAACAGTCATGCTGTTTATTACGAACTTTAATTGGTTATATATGATTGGTGCCTTAATTGCGATTATCGTTTTTGCGCTATATATTAAAAATGCGCAACGTCCATTAGTAAACAAATCATTTTTCCAAAATAAACGTTATGCTTCATTTTTATTTATAGTATTTGTAATGTATGCCATCCAATTGGGTTATATTTTTACGTTCCCATTCATAATGGAACAAATTTATCATCTTCAACTAGACACAACATCATTGTTATTAGTACCGGGTTATATTGTAGCAGTCATCGTTGGTGCACTAAGTGGTAAAATCGGCGAATATCTTAATTCAAAACAAGCGATTATCACAGCAATTATTTTAATCGCACTGAGCTTGATTTTACCTGCATTTGCAGTAGGTAATCACATTTCAATCTTCGTCATTTCTATGATATTCTTTGCAGGTAGCTTTGCTTTAATGTATGCACCTTTACTTAACGAAGCCATTAAAACAATAGATCTTAATATGACAGGTGTGGCTATTGGTTTTTATAATTTAATTATTAATGTGGCGGTATCTGTAGGTATTGCGATTGCTGCGGCTTTAATCGATTTTAAAGCATTAAATTTCCCAGGCAATGATGCATTAAGTTCACATTTCGGTATTATTTTAATTATTTTAGGTTTAATGAGTATTGTCGGATTAGTTTTATTCGTCATCTTAAATCGTTGGACACAATCTGAAAAATAAATAGATATAAATTCGCGAGATATATTCGTATTTATAGTAAAATTAAATAAAGAGATTATATAACACGAGGAGTAGTAAGTATGAAATTTGAGAAATATATAGATCACACTTTATTGAAGCCTGAGTCAACACGTACGCAAATCGATCAAATCATCGATGAAGCGAAAGCATACAATTTTAAATCTGTATGTGTGAATCCAACGCATGTTAAATATGCAGCAGAGCGACTAGCTGATTCAGAGGTGCTCGTTTGTACGGTAATAGGATTCCCATTAGGAGCGTCGACAACGGCAACGAAAGCATTTGAAACAGAAGATGCGATTCAAAATGGTGCAGATGAAATTGACATGGTCATCAACATCGGCGCATTAAAAGATGGGCGTTTTGATGATGTACAACAAGACATTGAAGCAGTCGTTAAAGCTGCGAAAGGTCACACAGTAAAAGTGATTATTGAGACGGTATTGTTGGACCATGACGAAATCGTAAAAGCCAGTGAATTAACAAAAGCGGCTGGTGCGGACTTCGTTAAAACTTCAACAGGTTTTGCAGGTGGCGGTGCGACTGCAGAAGACGTTAAATTAATGAAAGATACAGTAGGTGCTGATGTAGAAGTAAAAGCATCAGGTGGCGTACGTAATTTAGAAGATTTCAATAAAATGGTTGAAGCAGGTGCGACACGTATTGGTGCGAGCGCAGGTGTTCAAATTATGCAAGGTTTAGAAGCAGATTCAGATTACTAATATATATAAAATTTGGGAGTGATAGCTATGACAAGACCATTTAATCGTGTACATTTAATCGTAATGGATTCAGTAGGTATTGGTGAAGCGCCAGACGCAGCTGATTTTAAAGATGAAGGTTCACATACTTTAAGACATACCTTAGAAGGCTTCGATCAAACTTTACCAAACCTTGAAAAGTTAGGTCTAGGGAACATCGATAAATTACCAGTAGTAAATGCAGTTGAACAACCAGAAGCATACTATACTAAATTGAGTGAAGCTTCAGTTGGTAAAGATACAATGACTGGTCACTGGGAAATTATGGGATTAAATATTATGCAGCCTTTTAAAGTATACCCTAATGGATTCCCTGAAGAGTTAATTCAACAAATTGAAGAAATGACAGGTCGTAAAGTTGTTGCTAACAAACCGGCATCGGGTACGCAAATTATCGATGAGTGGGGCGAGCACCAAATGAAAACTGGTGACTTAATTGTTTATACAAGTGCAGACCCAGTATTGCAAATTGCTGCACATGAAGACATTATCCCATTAGAAGAGTTATATGATATTTGTGAAAAGGTTCGTGAGTTGACAAAAGACCCTAAATATTTAATTGGTCGTATTATCGCACGTCCATATGTTGGTGAACCAGGAAACTTTACACGTACATCTAATCGACATGACTATGCGTTAAAACCATTTGGTAAAACTGTCTTAGATCATTTGAAAGACGGTGGTTATGATGTTATTGCCATCGGTAAAATTAATGACATTTATGATGGTGAAGGTGTAACAGAAGCGGTTCGTACGAAGAGTAACATGGACGGTATGGATCAATTGATGAAAATTGTTAAGAAAGATTTCACAGGTATTAGCTTCTTAAACTTAGTAGACTTTGATGCATTATACGGTCATCGTCGTGATAAACCGGGTTATGCACAAGCAATTAAAGATTTCGATGATCGCTTGCCAGAACTGTTTAGCAACTTAAAAGAAGACGATTTAGTAATTATTACAGCAGACCATGGTAATGACCCGACAGCGCCAGGTACGGACCATACGAGAGAATATATCCCAGTAATTATGTATAGTCCGAAATTTAAAGGTGGTCATGCACTAGAAAGTGATACTACATTCAGTTCTATCGGTGCAACTATAGCAGATAATTTCAACGTAACATTACCAGAGTTCGGTAAAAGTTATTTAAAGGAATTGAAATAGAATAAATTTAGATATTATAAAAACAGCAGTGAAGTTAACTATAACAATAGTTTTCTTCACTGCTGTTTTTATTATAATAGAGAAACGTAAGACGGTAGGACCTCTTATTTAGGAGTATCCTGATTTAATGTTAAACAATACGTTTTCGGATTGAACCGGAAATTAAATCGACAATTGCGACCATTAGTACTAAACCGATTAATATAATACCTACACGGTCCCAAGAACGTGTTTGAATGGCAAATATGAGTGGTGTCCCGATACCACCAGCCCCAATTAGCCCCAGTATAGAAGCTGAACGTAAGTTTAGTTCAAAGCGATAAAGTATGAGTGATAGAAAGGCAGGCATAATTTGTGGTATGACTGCAAATACGAGTGTTTTAATCTTATTCGCACCACTGGCCTTTAATGATTCTACAGCACTGAAATCTAGACCTTCAATATCTTCAGCTAAAAGTTTCCCAAGCATACCTACGGAATGGATACCTAAAGCTAATACACCTGAAAATGAACCTGGGCCAACAGCTTTGATAAATATAAGTGCCATTACAATTTCTGGGAAGACACGTATAACACTTAAAATAAATTTGCTTACACCTGAAACTGGGCGTAGCTTTACCATATTATTTGCACCTAGAAATGCTAATGGAATACAGATAATTGCGGCGATGAAAGTACCTACAACGGCTATCGCAAAGGTTTCAAGTAAACCACGTAATAAGTCTTCGCCATCTGGTATATAGATATAGCTGATATCAGGATGGAATAATCCGCTGAATATGGATTTTAAGATTTCTAATGATTTACTTTTAAGTTCTAAACTTGGTACACCTGCAAATGCCCAGATGATAATAGCTAAGACGACAATTGCAATAAGCCATCTTTTAATCAATTTTCGTTTGTGTGCTTTTGTGTGAACATTATATTTTGCTATTTCCTGTGTCATGCGAGATGTGCCCTCACTTTCGTACTGATGTAATCAATGACGACGACGATAACTAAAGTAAATAAAATAATCGTTGCTGTTTTTGGATATTGAAATAAACCAAGTGTTTGATCATAAAACAATCCAATACCGCCAGCGCCGACTAATCCAAGCACAGCTGAAGCACGTATATTTACTTCAAATGCATATAATACGTATGACATAAATGACGATATGGCTTGTGGTACAACACCGAAAACAATCCATTTTATTTTATTAGCGCCAACAGCCGTCATTGCTTCCATTGGACCTGGATCTATCGTTTCCAATGATTCATATAATAATTTTCCAATAATACAGATAGTTAAAATAAACAATGCTAATATCCCTGGAATTTGACCGATTCCAAATACAGCCACAAAGATTGCTGCTAATAGCAAATCCGGTATAGTACGAACTATATTTAAAATAAAACGCGAGGGTATTGAAATCCACTTTTGATGAACGATATTGCTAGCACATAATAACGCAATTGGTATTGAAACGATGCTACCTAATACTGTACTTACGATAGCCATTCGAATGGTATCTAACATTGGCGTTGTAATTTGTTGTAAATACTCGAAATCAGGTGGAATCATTTGTTTGAATAGATCACCTATTTGAGGTATTCCTATCATTAAATCTCCAAAATTAAACCCCGTATAAATGAAGCTCCAAATGATAAGCACAATGATTAACATGAAGGTAAAACTCGTTTTTAAAGAAACCTTTTTCTTTAAAAGGGAGTCATACTTTGTAGGTGTTTCTAAAGGCATGTTAGTTCACTCCTAGCTTTTCATCTTCTTTAATTGTACGTCCATATATTTCACTAAATACGTCATCTGTTGCTTCAGATGCAGGACCATCATAGACAACTTCACCATCACGTAAACCAATGATGCGTGTGCCATATTCTTTTGCCAAGTCAACAAAATGTAAATTAATTAAAATTGTGATGCCTAATTCTTGGTTGATTTTTCTTAAATCATCCATAACCTGTTTCGTTGTTAATGGGTCTAATGAAGCAACTGGTTCATCTGCAAGAATAATTTCGGATTCTTGGCATAGCGCACGTGCAATAGATATACGTTGTTGTTGGCCACCTGATAATTCATCAGAGCGTTGATTATATTTATCTAAGATGTTGACCCGTTCTAGTGCATCCATTGCTTTAATTTTGTCTTCTTTTGGAAATAAACCTAATACCATTTTCCAAGTAGGGTGATAACCTACACGTCCACTTAGTACATTTCGTAATACACTTGACCGTTTAACTAAATTAAAATGTTGGAAAATCATACCTATATTTCGGCGCATTTCTAATAATGCTTTACCATGGGCTTTAGTGATTGATTTACCTTGAATGAAAATTTCACCTGACGTGATATCATGCAAACGATTTACAGATCTTAATAGCGTGGATTTCCCAGCACCAGATAGTCCGACAATGACTGCAAATTCACCTTTTTCAATATTTAAGTTAATATTTTTCAAGCCTACATGACCGTTAGGATAGACTTTACTGACGTTTTTAAATTCGATTTGACTCATGTTTGACACCTTTCTTTAATAAAGAAAAGCCAAGGTAAACTGAAATATCATAGACATTGGGTTTCTGTGTACAAATGGTTTCAAATGTACAGCGACACCTTTCTATATCTGTTTCAGTTTAGCGCCTAGCTTTTCAATATTAATCTAGAATATATCTATTGAACGAAAGCTTTTAATACCAAATTCGATAATGATTCATTGGTTAAATAATGATTATTTCATATCTTTAACTAATTTTTCGTACTCTCTTACAATGTCGAAATTTGAATCTTTCGTTTCTGTGTATCCTTCATGTGAATAAACTTCGCTAATAATTTTGTGACCTTCTTTTGATTTAGCAATGTCTATAAAAGCTTTTTTCAATTTTTCTTGGAAATCTTTATCCATATCTGGTCTTACAGAAATTGTGTCATTCGGAATAGCTTGTGTTAATTTTAAAATTCGTGTGTCTTTAAATACATTTGGTTGGTCTTTTTTCACAGTATTACGTGCATCGTTAAATACAGCCGCAGCATCTACATCTCCATTTAATAATGAGATAACTGCTTGGTCATGACCTTTAACATTCACAATTTTCATATCTTTAGTTGCATTAATACCTGCTTCGTTTTTTAACATCGCAAGTGGGAATGTATATCCAGCAGTTGATGTTACATCTTGTAAGGCAATTTTCTTACCTTTTAAATCTTTCAAGCTTTTAATTTTTGAGTCTTTTTTAACAAGAATTTCTGATTTATAACTATCTACAAGTTCTTTACTTGCTGAACCATCTTCTTTTACACCAAAACGTTGTGCTTGTAATAATAAATCAGCTGCTTTTTGATCATGTGCTAATGTGTATGCCGTTGGTGGTAAGAAACCAACATCAACTTTTTTAGACTTCATAGCTTCAACAATTGTATTGTAGTTAGTTGATACAGACACTTTAACTGGAATCCCTAATTCTTTAGATAGTAATTTTTCTAATGGTTTTGCTTTAGCCTCTAATGTTCCAGCATTTTGCGAAGGTACAAATTGTACTGTTAATTCTTTAGGTTTGTATCCTCCTGATTTAGAATCCGAATCATTACTAGCGTTCTTTTGATTATCTAAAGAACTTGAATTTCCACATGCTGCCGCAAAAACAATGACTGCTAACATTAATACAAATAAACACTTAAAATTTTTCATTTGATAACTGTCCCCTTCACATTCTTAATCGTGTAATATGTATGCAATGAAATTACACTTATAGCGTACCACATTTAAATGCGAAAAAGTATTTTATAAAAATGAATTTTAATAACTTTCTTTAAGAGTTTGATAATATTTTGTAAATTTTTCGTTAAATTGCCCATTCCAAACATATATTTATCCTATAATTCAAGAACAAATTTATTTTAAAAGGAGCCTCACAAAATGAAAAAAATATATAAGTCATTAACTGTCTCTGCAATTGTTGCAACGGTATCATTAAGTGCTTTACCGCAATCTTTAGCTATAACGCATGAATCGCAACCTACAAAGCAACAGCGAACGGTATTATTCGATCGTTCTCATGGTCAAACAGCTGGTGCTGCAGATTGGGTTAGTGATGGTGCATTTTCAGATTATGCGGATTCAATACAAAAACAAGGCTATGACGTTAAAGCTATTGATGGTCATTCGAACATAACAGAAGCAAGTTTGAAAAGTTCCAAAATATTTGTAATTCCTGAGGCTAACATTCCTTTCAAAGAATCAGAACAGGCAGCAATTGTTAACTATGTGAAACAAGGGGGGAATGTTGTCTTTATTTCAGATCATTACAATGCTGACCGAAATTTAAATCGTATTGATTCATCAGAGGCAATGAATGGTTATCGACGTGGAGCGTATGAAGATATGTCGAAAGGTATGAATGCAGAAGAAAAAAGTTCTACTGCAATGCAAGGTGTGAAAAGTTCAGATTGGTTATCTACAAACTTTGGCGTACGTTTTCGATATAATGCACTAGGTGATTTAAATACGAGCAATATTGTTTCTTCAAAAGAAAGTTTCGGGATTACTGAAGGTGTGAAATCTGTATCTATGCATGCCGGATCGACATTAGCAATTACTAATCCAGAGAAAGCAAAAGGTATTGTGTATACACCAGAACAATTGCCAGCGAAAAGTAAATGGTCACATGCTGTAGATCAAGGTATTTATAATGGGGGTGGTAAAGCAGAAGGCCCCTATGTAGCAATTTCTAAAGTTGGAAAAGGTAAAGCAGCATTTATCGGTGATTCATCACTTGTGGAAGATAGTTCGCCCAAATATGTAAGAGAAGATAATGGAGAAAAGAAGAAAACATATGATGGTTTTAAAGAACAAGACAACGGTAAGCTATTAAATAATATAACGGCTTGGATGTCTAAAGATAATGATGGGAAATCACTTAAGGCGAGTGGCCTAACATTAGATACAAAGACTAAGTTGCTTGATTTTGAACGACCAGAGCATTCAACTGAGCCTGAGAAAGAGCCATGGTCACAACCGCCGAGTGGTTATAAATGGTATGACCCAACAACATTTAAAGCAGGTAGTTATGGCAGCGAAAAAGGCGCAGATCCTCAGCCAAACACACCAGATGATCATACGCCACCAAATCAGAACGAAAAAGTATCATTTGATATCCCGCAAAATGTTTCTGTAAATGAGCCATTTGAAGTGACAATATATTTAAAAGGATTTGAAGCAAATCAAACACTTGAAAATCTTAGAGTTGGTATTTACAAAGAAGGCGGACGTCAAATCGGACAATTTTCAAGTAAAGATAACGATTATAACCAGCCAGGTTACAGTACTTTGCCAACAGTTAAAGCAGATGAAAACGGAAATGCCACAATTAAGGTCAATGCTAAAGTACTTGAAAGTATGGAAGGTTCAAAGATCCGTTTAAAACTCGGTGACAAAACCTTGATTACAACAGACTTCAAATAAATATATAATAGAAATAAGAAAGATGTTTGTGATTGAAGGAGTGAGTGAGGATGTCAAATATAGCATTTTATGTCGTGAGTGACGTACATGGTTATATTTTCCCAACAGATTTTACGAGTAGAAATCAGTATCAGCCTATGGGATTGTTACTAGCGAATCATGTTATAGAACAAGACAGAAGGCAGTTTGACCAAAGTTTTAAAATAGATAATGGTGATTTTTTGCAAGGGTCACCATTTTGTAATTACTTAATCGATCATAGCGGCAGTAGCCAGCCTTTAGTTGATTTTTATAATCGAATGGCATTCGACTTTGGTACGCTTGGTAATCATGAATTTAATTATGGATTACCATACTTAAAAGACACTTTACGCAGACTCAATTATCCAGTTTTGTGCGCTAATATTTATGAAAATGATAGTACATTGACTGATAACGGTGTGCAGTATTTTCAGGTTGGAGATCAAACGGTTGGTGTGATAGGTTTAACGACACAATTTATTCCCCATTGGGAACAACCAGAGCATATTCAGTCACTTACGTTTCATAGTGCTTTTGCAACACTTCAACAACACTTACCTGAAATGAAGCGACATGCAGATATCATTGTGGTTTGTTACCATGGTGGATTTGAAAAGGATTTAGAAAGTGGTACGCCGACCGAAGTGTTAACGGGTGAAAATGAAGGATATGCCATGTTAGAAGCGTTTTCTAAAGATATAGATATCTTTATTACGGGTCACCAACATCGACAAATTGCTGAAAGGTTTAAGCAAACGGCTGTGATTCAACCTGGTACGAGAGGTACAACTGTAGGCAAAGTTGTCTTGAGTACTGATGAATATGAAAATGTATCCGTTGAATCATGTGAATTACTTCCTGTTATAGATGATTCCACATTTACTATTGATGAAGATGACCAACATATACGAAAGCAGTTAGAGGACTGGTTAGATTACGAAATTACAACATTGCCATATGATATGACGATTAATCATGCATTTGAGGCACGTGTGGCACCGCATCCTTTTACTAATTTTATGAATTACGCTTTATTAGAAAAAAGTGGAGCAGATGTTGCCTGTACAGCTTTGTTTGATTCTGCTAGTGGTTTCAAGCAAGTCGTGACGATGCGAGATGTTATTAACAATTACCCATTTCCAAATACATTTAAAGTTTTAGCTGTAAGTGGTGCAGAGCTTAAAAATGCCATTGAACGATCGGCTGAATATTTTGACGTGCAAGATGGAGAAATAAGTGTGAGCGCAGACTTCCTTGAACCTAAACCACAACACTTTAATTATGATATATATGGTGGCGTAAGTTATACCATTCATGTTGGAAGACCGAAAGGAGAACGCGTGAGTGACATGAAGATAAAAGGTCATCCAGTGGATTTAAAGCAGACATATACAATTTGTGTGAATAATTATCGTGCTGTTGGCGGTGGTCAGTATGATATGTATATCGACGCACCAGTTGTGAAAGATATTCAAGTTGAAGGCGCACAATTGCTTATTGATTTTTTATCAAATAATAATTTGATGCGCATCCCGCAAGTTGTTGATTTTAAAGTTGAAAAGTGACGGATATATGTAAAACTTACTTGATTTTAATCGAGTAAGTTTTTGTTTAAAGCGAGAAAGTATTATCTTTAGACGACGTGATTGAAATGTCACGTCCTGTCAAAATGAATAGTTTATTAAAGTTGTATTTTGATAGAAATATACTGACACCACAAAAATTATTGAATTATTTAAAAGTTGATGAAACATTTTTGAATCATCTAGCAGGTATTAATTTAAAACTCTTTAAGGATTATGTTAATGAAAATAGAGAATATAATATAACGAATCTATATAAATAAGGTACCAGTATTTAAACCTCGAGCTGAAAAGATCATCATTTCAGTTCGAGTTTTTTTGTGTAACATCTGTTGATAGGTATCGACAAGAACCTTTTAATGTTGTGTTTTGTGCGATATAACAAGCTTTTTAGGCTATTAAAGAATATTCATGAATAAATTATGTCATTGAAAAAATTATGATTATAAAATCATTCTAAAAACACCGAAATAACAATGATTTCATGAAAACATTTATTTTAAAATTTGATATTTGTTCAAATAATATTCGAAATTAAACTTTTTTGCATAGAATTTTCTTTATATCCTGAGAGACATGTACTATAATGTTTGTGAAATAATTCACAAAGTATAAAGGAGTGGTTGTATATGTTAACTATACCTGAAAAAGAAAATCGTGGATCGAAAGAACAAGAAGTGGCAATTATGATTGATGCTCTAGCTGACAAAGGGAAAAAAGCATTAGAAACATTATCTAAAAAGTCACAAGAAGAAATTGATCATATTGTTCATCAAATGAGCTTAGCAGCTGTTGATCAACATATGGTGCTAGCAAAATTAGCACATGAAGAAACTGGAAGAGGTATATACGAAGATAAAGCGATTAAAAATTTATACGCTTCTGAATATATATGGAATTCAATAAAAGACAATAAGACAGTAGGGATTATTGGTGAAGATAAAGAAAAAGGATTAACGTATGTAGCGGAACCAATTGGTGTTATTTGTGGTGTTACGCCAACAACAAATCCTACGTCGACAACTATTTTTAAAGCGATGATTGCAATTAAGACAGGAAATCCAATCATTTTTGCATTCCATCCAAGTGCACAAGAATCGTCGAAGCGTGCAGCAGAAGTTGTATTAGAAGCGGCAATGAAGGCAGGTGCACCTAAAGATATTATTCAATGGATTGAAGTGCCTTCTATCGAAGCAACAAAACAATTAATGAATCACAAAGGTATTGCATTAGTTCTAGCAACAGGTGGTTCGGGCATGGTTAAGTCTGCATATTCAACTGGTAAACCGGCATTAGGTGTGGGACCAGGTAACGTGCCGTCTTACATTGAAAAAACAGCACACATTAAGCGTGCAGTAAATGATATCATTGGTTCAAAAACATTTGATAATGGTATGATTTGTGCTTCTGAACAAGTTGTAGTCATTGATAAAGAAATTTATAAAGACGTTACTAATGAATTTAAAGCACATCAAGCATATTTTGTTAAAAAAGATGAATTACAACGCTTAGAAAATGCAATTATGAATGAACAAAAAACAGGTATTAAGCCTGATATTGTCGGTAAATCTGCAGTTGAAATAGCTGAATTAGCAGGTATACCTGTCCCCGAAAATACAAAACTTATCATAGCCGAAATTAGCGGTGTAGGTTCAGACTATCCGTTATCTCGTGAAAAATTATCTCCAGTATTAGCCTTAGTAAAAGCCCAATCTACAAAACAAGCATTTCAAATTTGTGAAGACACACTACATTTTGGTGGATTAGGACACACAGCCGTTATCCATACAGAAGATGAAACATTACAAAAAGATTTTGGACTAAGAATGAAAGCTTGTCGTGTACTTGTAAATACACCATCAGCGGTTGGAGGTATTGGTGATATGTATAACGAATTGATTCCGTCTTTAACATTAGGTTGTGGTTCGTACGGTAGAAACTCAATTTCACATAATGTTAGTGCGACAGATTTATTAAACATTAAAACAATTGCTAAACGACGTAATAATACTCAAATTTTCAAGGTGCCTGCTCAAATTTATTTTGAAGAAAATGCAATTATGAGTCTAACAACAATGGACAAGATTGAAAAAGTGATGATTGTCTGTGACCCTGGTATGGTCGAATTCGGTTATACAAAAACAGTTGAGAATGTATTAAGACAAAGAACGGAACAGCCTCAAATTAAAATATTTAGCGAAGTCGAACCGAACCCATCAACTAATACAGTATATAAAGGTCTGGAAATGATGGTTGATTTCCAACCGGATACAATCATTGCACTTGGTGGTGGTTCAGCGATGGATGCTGCAAAAGCAATGTGGATGTTCTTTGAACACCCTGAGACATCATTCTTCGGTGCTAAACAAAAGTTCCTAGACATCGGTAAACGTACTTATAAAATAGGCATGCCTGAAAATGCGACGTTCATTTGTATCCCTACGACATCAGGTACAGGTTCAGAAGTAACACCATTTGCAGTTATCACAGATAGTGAAACAAATGTAAAATATCCGTTGGCTGATTTTGCTTTAACACCTGATGTTGCAATTATTGACCCTCAATTTGTGATGAGTGTGCCAAAAAGCGTTACAGCAGATACAGGAATGGATGTACTAACGCATGCAATGGAATCATATGTATCTGTAATGGCTTCAGATTACACAAGAGGTTTGAGTCTACAAGCGATTAAATTGACGTTCGAATATTTAAAATCATCTGTTGAAAAAGGTGATAAAGTTTCAAGAGAGAAAATGCATAACGCATCAACTTTGGCTGGTATGGCATTTGCAAATGCATTCTTAGGCATTGCACACTCAATTGCGCATAAAATTGGTGGCGAATATGGTATTCCGCATGGTAGAGCGAATGCGATATTACTACCGCATATTATCCGTTATAATGCCAAAGACCCGCAAAAACATGCATTATTCCCTAAATATGAGTTCTTCAGAGCAGATACAGATTATGCAGATATTGCCAAATTCTTAGGATTAAAAGGTAATACGACAGAAGCACTCGTAGAATCATTAGCTAAAGCTGTCTACGAATTAGGTCAATCAGTCGGAATTGAAATGAATTTGAAATCACAAGGTGTGTCTGAAGAAGAATTAAATGAGTCAATTGATAGAATGGCAGAGCTCGCATTTGAAGATCAGTGTACAACTGCTAATCCTAAAGAAGCACTAATCAGTGAAATCAAAGATATCATTCAAACATCATATGATTATAAGCAATAATCTATCTGATAATAATCATCTAACTCACCTGAAATTACAAAAGTAAAAAATGCCACATAAACTTAAAGTCGATAATCATTATACGGTTATCGGCTTTTATTTATTGCCAAATCTTCAGAGAGATACAACCTAGACAATCATTTTTTTAATAAAGAAAATATTAAGATTGATACTCATTTCACAAAATATTACTACTTTAGAGTATAATTATTTTTAATTTCATATAAATAAAAATGCGAAAATAATGCGATTTAAAAGTAATTAATTGTTTAAATGATATGTAATATGTA
>OKEG01000100.1_pt1 | contig 43462 bp, 37 predicted proteins | sample 1614111 | NCBI WGS metagenome assembly OKEG01 (sample SAMN04436907, study PRJEB24849) | human gut metagenome | biome: human gut; feature: NICU; material: stool | host: Homo sapiens | place: USA: Saint Louis, MO | collected 2012-04-09 | reverse complement strand
CAATGTTGTTGGAACTTTTCAACTGATATACTTTAAAAGCTACTAAAGATAAATACTGTAATAAAGCATTAAAAGGTTATTATGGGGAACTAGATTCTTTCTATTTAAAAATTTTCAGTTTGAAATACTTATTGATGGTAAACTGATTATCGAATACAGCAAATTGTCAATGAATAAGTTGCAATAAAAATTTCAAATTGTAGGACTGACCGTTATGACTAAGAGAAAATATGAATATACTTTAAGATGGAAGTAATACAACTCGTTGTATCAAGTATAAATGTTACTGATGTCTTAAGGTGTCTTTAAATTCCTATTCAAAAAATAGCAAAGTGATTAACTAAATGTTATAAAAATAGGGGAAATGCTTTTGCAGATAATTGGAAAATGATGTGAATCTAACAAAAAGACTTAAAGCTTTAGAAGAAGAAAATATAATAAAAAAAGGTTATGCACATCTTTAATAAAGAATAAAAAGCAATTTCGATTTTATAGACAAAAACTTCCACAAGGTTCACGCAACGAAGATGTGAGAGCTATTTTGTGTCTCTAAAAGCGAATAGGATGATGTAAAAAAACGTGATTATTCATTCCAACATATTCGACGAGAAATGTAAAAAAGCAAATTCACAAAATTTCCAGGGGAAGCAAAAAATATAAGGTAGCGCAAAAATGACCCAGGAACTGGAGAAATAATTGATATCAAAATAAATATAAGAGGATAAGAATATATGAATAAAACAAACTTTGGGGATTATTTAAATAAAAGTAAGAGCAGGAAAATATATAAGATTTTTGATCAAAATTTGAAGCGAGAGTTTAGTTATTGGCAGTTTAGGAAACTTTTCAAATCTTATACAAGGCAGTCTGATGTACATGAGTTAAAAGTGTGTACTCAAAATGATGATACTATGGAGCAAATATGGATAGATAAAGCAAAGCAATTTGGAGTGTCAGTGACTTGGAAAGATAATAGTATTATCGGATTTGTTATGCGTCCGTTAATCAATTATGATGCGATTAAGAATGAAACGACTTTAAAATACGCAGTGCCGACAACAGATTGCTATGAGGTTTTTTGGGGGGGAGATAATGAATTATATAATTATCACTATTTATACCCACATCAAAGGTATGCTATTGATTTAGTTATTAAAGAAAATCATAAAACATATAAGAAGCAAGGAAAAGTAAATACTGATTATTTTTGTTTTGGAAAAGATATCATTGCGCCAGCAAATGGTACAGTTGAAAAAGTAGTGAATGGGGTTCAAGACAACAGTATTGGAAGTACGAATGAATCACAGTTTTTAGGAAATTATATTGTAATCAAGCACGCAGAAAATGAGTATAGCTTAATAGCTCATTTACAACAATATTCAATCATTGTGAATGAGGGACAAAATGTTAAATATGGTGACATCATTGGGAAGGTTGGGAATTCTGGCAATTCTACTGAACCTCATATACATTTTCAAGTAATGAATGATAAGAATATTGAAGCATGTACATCTTTAAAAATTCGATTTTTAAATAATCGAGAACTTATCAAAGGTGATGTGGTCTGCGGATTACAAGGTGAATGATAGTTATGCTTATAAAATCTTGGGAGTGGGACAGAAATGATATTTTCACAAAATTTATTTCGTTGTCCCACCCCGGCAAGGTTGACTAGAGTTGAAAAAAGCTTGTTGCAAGCGCATTTTCATTCAGTCAACTACTGCCAATATAATATTATAGACCCTAGGACATTGATTTATGTCCCAAGCTCGAGATTTTCTTGCTTATTTAGTTAATTCAAAGTGTACGCCGGATTCATTAGTAGTCGATGCATTTTTATTTGTAATAGAGTATCCAGTCATTGAAATTTTAGATTCAATATCTGAAGCGGTATTTGTAGATTCGGGATTATAGAAGCTACATTCATAAGTTTTATCATCTTTCTTTTTAAGAATAAACATTCCTTTGGCTTTAACTTCGACTTTAGTACCATTAATTTCAAAAGTTTTAGCGCTATCACTATAATTGACACCAGCCCAAACCGATTCATTATCTTTCACAACGTGGAAGTCATCATCTTGTTTAACGACAGTTACTTGGCTTGCTTTGGATTTAAAGACATCTTTAGATAAGCTTGGATACAACACATATCCATATTTATTGTCAGAATTAGAATGCTTTTGAGTTACTTCATAATACTCATCTTTTTTGTCTTCTGTTTTTTGACTTTTATTAATTTCACTCCACTTACCAGTATGACTTTCTTTTTTTACATTTATTTTCGATTTGTTTAAAAAATGATAACCGATGTTCTTTTTGGTATCTGTGGACTCTAAAAAGACTGAATTGGTTTCCTGATTATCAGAATTGGTTGTTTGTTTATCGTCTGTATATAACGTATATCCATTCGCTTTGCGATTTTCAATCGTTGTAACTGGATTCATTGATGAATCAGTATTTTTAATGCCAGTTCCTAAGAAGACAATTTTATCGTTTAATATGAAATATGATTTTTTGGCAGTTAAAGTTTTGTCCTGATTTTCAAATTCCATTCCAATACTAGCATGTTGGTCATCGAATTTTGTTCCGCCTACAAAAGTTTTATCGGAGTTCTTATTTTCTTTAGGTTCTTCATTATCTAAAGTTGTAGTACCTGCTAAACGTTTCATATCGGCAGTCGCCCAGAAGTTATCACGATAGTGTTTCACATCGCTATTGTATAAATAAGACATTCCAGCACCAGTATGCCAACCTTTTAGGTTTTCATTATTGATACTTTCGTAACGTGCAACGTTTTTCGACGTCATACTTAAGCCAAATGCAAAGTCTAAGTCTTTGTTATGATAGGTGACACGATCCATGTCATTATATATTTTAAGTTGTTGTGTTAAATCGTTAGTAGAAAGAGTGCTGTCTTCCATTAAAGCCTTCATTTTGCTTATATCCGAATAAGAGCTTAAATAATCGTTTTGTTTATAACTTGAATCAGATTTAACTGAAGTTTTGACAATTTTTTTATATTTAGCTTTTGTTGACTCATCCATGGCATCACTTAATCTCAACAATGATTTCATTACTGTTACAGATGCTGAGTGACTCGTTTCATTTTCTCGGCTAATGGCTCTACCACGTGATAAATCCATCATTTCACCTTTATAAATGAGTGGCATAAATCCGTCGTCAATCCATGATTTTAAAATAGTATCATTTTGGCTAGTTTCTTTAAAAGGTGTTTCTTTTATCATTGGCATCATTTGAGAAATTCCCTCTAAGAGTACAACGCCATAAGCACCGGTATAGGGGACGTCTTGATGATCGATATATGAGCCATCTTTATAGAATCCATTACGTTCTTTACCAGTTGAATTACTTTGAACATAAGTGAACACTTTATTAAATGAATCTATTGAATTTTTCGTCATATCTTTATCTTCTTCGATAATACTTTCTAAAAGTTTTACTTTAGCAATGTCTACTAAATTTCCGCCTTTAGCAGGTTCAGCTTTTCCTACAGAAGATAATATTTCATCACTTTTTGGGGCGAAAGTTTTGATAGGGGCAGTGTATTTTTTTCTTTTCATCACTTGAAATATCACCATTCAGTAATATTAGGGTATTTGTTAATGATTTAGGTGTTCCAATTTCATAATCCCACCAATTTAAGTTTGTATTCTTTTGAGGTGCTGATTTTGAGAAATTAGTTTTCAGATCAGCAACTTTTTTATCTGGGTCTTTTCCATAGGCATTTTTATGCAACCACTCAAGGGCATCTTTCAGTTTCTTCTTATTTTCGTCATTTTTTAAAGTGGTTTTAGGATGATTCATCGCTTCTGCGATTTTCTCAATATTACGATAGGTACGAGTCATATCTGCAGATTTCGTATCTATATCTTTTGAGCTTTCCCACAAATAAGTCCTTCCACTTTCAGTTTTCATCTCACTAAGTAATTTCTTTGCCTCATTCTCCGTAGCCTCAAACTTCTTCTTCATATCTGGATTGCTCTCATCATACTTATCATAACCATAGTTAACGTCCAGCCATGTATTCTTCAATTTCTCATAATTTGGTGTTTGAGTATTCGTATCAGCCACAGCAATCTGATGTTTATCAACACTTCTGAATTCACCATCACTCAAAGTAATCACACCGGCCATTAATAACGTAATGGTGGATAATTTTTGCCATTTCTTCATTCTATATGTCATTGACATGTCTCCTTTTTGTGTTGCGCGTGCGCAATTAATAATCTGATTAAATAATGATTCAATTTTTCAAAATTCGTTAATGCATACAAATAACTGTTTACTCTCAAACAATCCGCAAAGCATGTTGATGTATATAAACAATCGATCACCCAAATTTTCCGAATCACCCAAAAATTGCAACGAAAATAATTTTTTAAAAATTAAATATTATCAATCTTAGTGATTATATCATTTTAAATATTTAAGTTATACAATTTTTAAAGTAATTAAAAACGATGAAATGTAAAATGTTAAAAAAGAGACAAATTTAAATTTGAGTAATAAAATAAGAAGTATTCAAACGAAGATGGCAATATATAAAGCAACATTACTTTAGACGACCAAACATAACTGAAAGGATAGTCACAATGAAAACTAAAGAAGTCGTAGCGCTCATGAATATATCTCAAGACACTTTAAGATATTATGAAAAGGTTGGTGTGATTCCACCTGTTAATCGAGATGAAAATGGATATAGAATATATAATGATAGTGATTTAAATTGGATTTATTTAGTGAAAAATTTGCGAAATGCAGGCGTCAGTATTGAATCGCTTATCGAATTTTGTAGGTTAGCGCAGCTTCCTAAAAATGAAAATATTCAAGCACAGCAAAAGCAAATTTTAAATAAGCAACTCGAAGAATTAAATGAAAACTTAAAGACAATTCATGATGCGAGAGATTTACTACAATATAAAATTGATAATTATGATAATCATATTGCTAAAATCAATGCTAGCGATAATCATGATGCCAATGTTGAACGTATTTGGGAGAGAAAGTAAACCTATGGCTTGCTATCGAGTTAACTCCATGGTTTATAGTGAGCTTACAAGAAAAAGGAGGTTCATTTTATGAATCATATTGAAATAAGTAAAGATGTAAAGATACCAGTATTAGGTTTCGGAGTATTTCAAATTCCTCAAGAACAAACAGCAGAAGCGGTTAAAGAAGCAATTAAAGCGGGTTATAGACATATTGATACAGCACAAAGTTATTTAAATGAAACTGAAGTAGGTCAAGGTATTGAAGCTTCAGGTATTGATAGAAGTGAACTATTCATTACGACTAAAGTATGGATTGAAAATGTTAACTATGAAGATACTATCAAATCAATCGAACGATCATTACAACGATTAAATTTGGACTATATTGATCTAGTGCTTATTCACCAGCCTTACAATGATGTATATGGCTCATGGCGTGCATTAGAAGAGTTAAAAGAAACTGGTAAAATTAAAGCAATCGGTGTATCTAACTTCGGCGTTGATCGAATTGTAGATTTAGGTATTCACAATCAAATTCAACCACAAGTGAACCAAATAGAAATTAATCCATTCCATCAACAAGAAGAACAAGTTGCAGCACTTCAACAAGAAAATGTTGTGGTAGAAGCTTGGGCACCATTTGCAGAAGGTAAAAATCAATTATTCCAAAATCAATTGTTGCAGGCCATTGCAGATAAATATAACAAATCAATTGCACAAGTTATTTTACGGTGGTTAGTAGAACGTGACATTGTTGTACTCGCAAAATCAGTGAATCCAGAACGCATGGCTCAAAACTTAGATATATTTGATTTTGAACTGACAGAAGAAGATAAACAACAAATTGCGACATTAGAAGAAAGTAATAGCCAATTTTTCTCACATGCTGATCCAGAGATGATTAAAGTACTTACAAGTAGAGAATTAGATGTTTAATCATAATATAACAAAGTAAATAATTTACATTACACTAACCTGAAACTTGGATGTTAAAGTCTATGTTTCAGGTTATTTTTTACTCTTAAAAAGTTAAAGGAGCAAGCAAATAAGTTTTATATATTTTTATATTATGTAATAACGTAACTAAGGTTATAATTAGATAATTAATATGTCTTGGAATTAATTATCTAATAAGTTGTATAGCAGGTGGCGATATGAGATATATACACTTTTCTATTATTACATTAATTACAGGTATCATTATGCATATGACAATGTACTTTGTACCATTTGAATGTCGGAAAATGCCATTATTTATGACGATTATTTTTACAGTCTATTTTAGTAATAAAAAATCTACTGATTACTCTGTCATTAATGTTTTTACAACGGAAACCATGTCGTCATGTATGACCAAAGTAGCGTCGTTATCATAAGGTGTTCGGTCTTTATTGATAATAATTAAATTGTCGCCTTTAAAATTTGATATTAATCCTGCGGCAGGTTGTACAATGAGTGACGAACCAAGTACAACAAGGGTGTCAGCATGTTCAATTTTATTTAATGCCCGTATAATGGTAGGTTGATCTAACATTTCACCATATAATACGATGTCCGGTCGAATGGCACCACCACAATTATCACAATGTTTCAAAGTTCTATCAATGACATCTGACTTCGTATAAGATTTATGACATTCGTTACAATAAAATCGATTTAATGTGCCATGTAATTCATCAACATGTTGACTTCCAGCATCTGAGTGCAAACCATCGATATTTTGCGTGATGACACCTAATGATTTTTGATTATGTTCTAATTTTGCAATCCAATCATGAACGATATTAGGCTTCGTATCGACAAATAGTAAACGCTTATGGCAGAAATTGATAAAACCTTCAGGATCATCTTCTAAATAATTACGGCTTAACAAGTATTCTGGCGAAAGCCCATCTTTTGAAATTTCATCAAATAAGCCGCCCATTGAACGGAAATCTGGAACACCGCTTGCAACAGATACACCAGCACCTGTAAAAAATGTGATACGATTCGAACTATCTATAAAATGTTTTAGTGTCTCTAAATCATTTTCCAAATTAAACACCCCATCAAAATAATGAATGATTTATATTGTCTTTTGATTTTATTATAGTATATACATTTTACGATTATCAAAGGCGCAGTTTAAACAGTTCTTTTTAAAAATGAATTATACATATAATCGAACAGTTAAAATATATTAGTTTTTACGCAATTTTTATTATAGAATAAGCATGTATATTAAAATGGATGTCTAAACATAAAGGATAATGACCCATCGCCTAAATAAAGGAGGCAATTTTACATTGAATAAACATGAACGTTTGGACGAAATTGCTAAACTAGTGAATAAAAAGGGCACGATAAGAACGAATGAAATCGTCGAAGGTTTAAATGTGTCTGATATGACAGTTCGAAGAGATTTAATTGAGTTGGAAAACAAAGGGATTTTAACGAAGATTCATGGTGGTGCACGCAGTAATTCAACCTTTCAATATAAAGAAATCTCGCATAAAGAAAAACATACCCGTCAAATTGCAGAAAAACGATTTATAGCTAGAAAAGCTGCATCATTAATTGAAGATGGGGATACTTTGTTTTTCGGACCGGGAACAACAGTAGAACTATTAGCAGAAGAAGTCAATCATCATACGCTCACAATTATTACGAATTGTTTGCCGGTGTATAAAATTTTGTTGGAAAAACAAACAGCACATTTTCGTGTGTATTTAATTGGTGGTGAAATGCGCCATATTACAGAAGCATTTGTAGGTGAAATGGCGAATGCTATGTTGGAAAAACTAAGATTTAGCAAGATGTTCTTTAGTAGTAACGCAGTAAATAAAGGTGCTGTGATGACATCTACATTAGATGAAGCCTATACGCAACAACTGGCACTCAGTAATTCAATTGAAAAATACTTGTTAATCGATCATACGAAAGTTGGCAAAGAAGATTTTACATCATTTTGTCAGTTAAACGAATTGACTGCAGTGGTTATGGATTATGAAGATGAAGAAAAAGTAGAAACGATTAAAACATATATTGAAGTAGTCGACTAAATTAAAAATATAACTGCATTGTTAAAATATGTATCTATATGCTCATAAGTGAATGTGAATTTGCATTCATTTTATGGGCTATTTTTTATGCAAATTTATGTAAACGGGAACCTCGACAAAGTTTTACTACAATTTCAGACGAATACCTAATTAAAACAATACCACAATATGAATGTTCACTTATTGTTTGAAAATATGTCATAAACAAACAAATCATAAACATATTGTGTTGATTTATTGTTTGTTTATGTTTATAATTTAAACGTAATCAAATTGAAAGCCTTTTCTCAAGATTTTCATAACCTACAAATAAACATGTCATATTTTAAGAAAGGTATTTCAAAATTAAAGTAAAAAGGAGTCTTATTATGGCGATTATTATTGGTTCAGATGAAGCTGGCAAACGATTAAAAGAAGTCATCAAATCATACTTATTAGACAATAAATATGATGTTGTTGACGTAACAGAAGGACAGGAAGTTGACTTTGTTGATGCAACTTTGGCTGTAGCAAAAGATGTTCAAAGTCAAGAAGGTAACTTAGGTATTGTTATCGATGCATTTGGTGCAGGTAGCTTTATGGTTGCTACAAAAATCAAAGGCATGATTGCTGCTGAAGTATCAGATGAACGCTCTGGATATATGACTAGAGGCCATAACAATTCAAGAATGATCACTATGGGTTCTGAAATTGTTGGAGACACATTAGCGAAAAATGTCGTTAAAGGTTTTGTTGAAGGTAAATACGATGGTGGTAGACACCAAATCCGCGTAGATATGCTTAATAAAATGTGCTAAGGAGGAAAAATTACTATGAAGATTGCATTAGGATGCGACCATATTGTTACAGATACAAAAATGCGTGTATCTGAATTTTTAAAATCAAAAGGACATGAAGTCATTGACGTAGGAACATACGATTTCACAAGAACACATTATCCAATTTTTGGTAAAAAAGTTGGAGAACAAGTTGTTAGCGGTAATGCAGACTTAGGTGTTTGTATTTGTGGAACAGGTGTTGGTATTAACAATGCTGTAAATAAAGTACCTGGCGTTCGTTCAGCACTAGTACGTGATATGACATCAGCGTTATATGCTAAAGAAGAATTAAATGCGAACGTCATTGGCTTTGGTGGACGTATTATTGGTGAGTTATTAATGTGCGATATTATCGATGCATTTATTAATGCTGAATATAAACCAACTGAAGAGAACAAAAAATTAATCGCTAAAATTAAACATTTAGAAACAAGCAATGCAGATCAAGCTGATCCACATTTCTTTGATGAATTCTTAGAAAAATGGGACAGAGGCGAATACCACGATTAAGGGACGACACATATGATTTTAACTTTAACATTAAATCCATCCGTTGATATTTCATACCCATTAACAGCATTGAAATTAGATGATGTTAATCGTGTTCAAGAAGTGAGTAAAACAGCTGGTGGTAAAGGTTTAAATGTAACAAGAGTACTTGCGCAAGTAGGTGAGCCAGTCCTTGCGAGTGGTTTTATTGGCGGTGAATTAGGTCAATTTATTGCTAAAAAATTAGATCATGCCGACATCAAGCATGCATTTTATAACATTAAGGGTGAAACACGAAACTGCATTGCAATTTTACATGAAGGACAACAAACAGAAATTTTAGAGCAGGGACCGGAGATTGATAATCAAGAGGCTGCAGGATTTATTAAACATTTTGAGCAATTACTAGAAAAAGTTGAAGCAGTTGCTATTTCAGGTAGCTTACCAAAAGGATTAAATCAAGATTATTATGCACAAATCATTGAACGATGCCAAAACAAAGGTGTGCCTGTGATATTAGACTGCTCGGGTGCAACTTTGCAAACAGTATTAGAAAACCCTTATAAGCCAACAGTCATTAAACCAAACATTTCTGAATTATATCAGTTGCTTAACCAGCCACTTGATGAAAGTTTAGAAAGTTTGAAACAGGCAGTGTCACAACCCTTATTCGAAGGGATTGAGTGGATTATTGTGTCTTTAGGTGCACAAGGTGCATTTGCAAAGCACAATAACACATTCTATAGAGTGAATATTCCGACAATAAGCGTGTTAAATCCTGTTGGATCAGGTGATTCTACGGTTGCTGGAATTACTTCAGCAATTATCAATCATGAAAATGATCATGATTTACTTAAAAAAGCTAATACATTAGGCATGCTGAATGCGCAAGAAGCACAAACAGGATATGTCAATTTAAATAATTATGATGATTTATTCAATCAAATTGAAGTTTTAGAGGTGTAAATAATGTCAAAATCTAATCAAAAAATCGCATCAATTGAACAATTAAGTAATAACGAAGGTATCATTTCTGCATTAGCATTTGACCAACGTGGTGCTTTAAAACGCATGATGGCTAAACATCAAACGGAAGAACCAACTGTAGCTCAAATTGAACAATTAAAAGTATTAGTTGCGGAAGAGTTAACACAGTATGCGTCTTCAATTTTATTAGATCCTGAATATGGTTTACCAGCTTCAGATGCACGTAACAAAGATTGTGGATTATTACTTGCTTATGAAAAAACTGGATATGACGTAAATGCTAAAGGTCGTTTACCTGACTGTTTAGTAGAATGGTCTGCAAAACGTTTAAAAGAACAAGGTGCAAATGCTGTTAAATTCTTACTTTACTATGATGTAGACGATGCAGAAGAAATCAATATTCAAAAGAAAGCATATATCGAAAGAATCGGTTCAGAATGTGTAGCTGAAGACATTCCATTCTTCTTAGAAGTATTAACTTATGACGATAATATTCCTGATAATGGTAGCGTTGAATTCGCAAAAGTTAAACCTAGAAAAGTAAACGAAGCAATGAAATTATTCTCAGAATCACGCTTTAATGTTGATGTCTTAAAAGTTGAAGTACCTGTAAACATGAAATATGTAGAAGGATTTGCAGAAGGTGAAGTGGTTTATACGAAAGAAGAAGCAGCACAACACTTTAAAGATCAAGATGCTGCAACAAATTTACCATATATTTACTTAAGTGCTGGTGTTTCTGCGGAATTATTCCAAGAAACTTTAAAATTTGCACATGAAGCAGGTGCTAAATTTAATGGTGTACTTTGTGGACGTGCTACATGGTCTGGTGCTGTTCAAGTATACATCGAACAAGGTGAAGATGCTGCTCGTGAATGGTTACGTACAACTGGTTTCAAAAATATCGATGACTTAAATAAAGTATTAAAAGATACTGCGACATCTTGGAAACAAAGAAAATAAGTTTAAAAGGGGATTAATGCTATGAATAGAGAAGAAGTCCAATTATTAGGTTTTGAAATTGTTGCATTTGCAGGGGATGCACGTTCTAAGTTTTTAGAAGCATTAACAGCAGCTCAAGCTGGAGATTTTGCAAAAGCAGATGCACTGATTGAAGAAGGAAACAATTGCATTGCGGAAGCGCATAGAGCACAAACAAGCCTGTTGGCTAAAGAAGCGCAAGGTGATGATATTGCATACAGTGTAACGATGATGCATGGTCAAGACCATTTAATGACAACAATTTTACTGAAAGATTTAATGAAGCATTTATTAGAATTTTATAAAAGAGGGTGATGACAATGATGCAAAAATTGATCGCACAAATTGAAAAAGGGAAGCCATTTTTCGAGAAATTATCACGTAACATATATTTAAGAGCCATCCGTGATGGATTTATTTCTGCAATGCCTGTCATCTTATTCTCAAGTATCTTTCTATTAATTGCATATGTGCCAAATATATTTGGTTTTAAATGGGATAAAGGCATGGAAGCCATTTTAATGAAACCATATAACTATACGATGGGGCTTGTAGCATTTTTAGTAGCAGGAACGACAGCGAAATCTTTAACAGATTCATTTAACCGTAAGCTAGAAAGTACAAATCAAATTAACTTTATTTCTACAATGCTAGCAGCGATGTGTGGATTCTTGTTCTTAGCTTCTGATCCAGCCAAAGATGGTGGATTCTTAAGTGCATTTATGGGAACTAAAGGTTTATTAACAGCATTCTTATCAGCATTTGTAACTGTTATTGTTTATAACTTCTGTGTGAAGCGCAATATTACAATTAAAATGCCGAAAGAAGTACCGCCGAATATTTCACAAGTATTTAAGGACTTAATTCCATTTTCAGCGGTAATCATCATTCTTTATGCATTAGATTTAGTCATTCGCAACAGCTTCAAATCAAATGTAGCGGAAGGTATTTTAAAATTATTCGAACCATTATTTACAGCAGCAGATGGATGGATTGGTGTCACAATTATTTTTGGTGCCTTTGCTTTATTCTGGTTTGTAGGTATTCATGGTCCGTCAATTGTAGAGCCAGCAATTGCAGCCATTACATATGCGAATATCGAAGCGAACTTCAAGTTGCTTCAAGCTGGTGAACACGCAGATAAAATTATTACATCAGGTACACAAATGTTTATCGTTACATTTGGTGGTACGGGTGCAACATTGGTCGTGCCATTTATGTTTATGTGGATGACGAAATCTAAACGAAACAAAGCGATTGGACGTGCATCAGTTGTACCAACATTCTTTGGTGTAAACGAGCCGATTTTATTCGGGGCACCACTAGTATTGAATCCTGTGTTCTTTATTCCATTTGTATTAGCGCCAATTGTGAACGTATGGATATTTAAACTTTTCGTTGAAGTGTTAGGAATGAACAGTTTTAGTGTGAACTTACCATGGACAACACCAGGTCCACTCGGAATCATCATGGGTACTGGATTTGGTTTATGGTCATTCGTACTAGCGATTACTTTAATTGTTGTAGATATTATTATTTACTACCCATTCCTAAAAGTTTATGACAGTGAAATTCTTGATGAAGAAGAAGGACGTAAAGAAAGTAATTCAGATTTAAAAGAAAAAGTTGCAGCAAACTTTGATACGAAAAAAGCTGATTCAATTTTAGCGGCAAGTGGTGTATCAGACGATGCAGCTAAAGCTTCAAATATCACAGAACAAACAAATGTCTTAGTACTTTGTGCCGGTGGTGGTACAAGTGGATTATTAGCCAACGCACTTAATAAAGCAGCTGAAGAATATCATGTGCCAGTGAAAGCAGCAGCTGGCGGATACGGCGCACATATGGACATTATGAAAGAGTACCAATTAATCATTTTAGCGCCACAAGTTGCGTCTAACTATGAAGATATTAAGCAAGATACAGATAGATTAGGTATTAAATTAGCGAAGACTCAAGGTGCTGAATATATCAAATTGACACGAGATGGCCAAGCAGCCCTTGATTTCGTACAAAAACAATTTGAAAATTAAGAATAGGAGTTTTTCATATGACTAAAACATTACCTGAAGATTTTATTTTTGGTGGAGCAACAGCAGCGTATCAAGCAGAAGGTGCGACAAATACGGATGGTAAAGGTCGCGTAGCATGGGATACGTATTTAGAAGAAAACTATTGGTACACTGCAGAACCAGCGAGTGATTTTTATAACAGATATCCAGTGGATTTAGAATTAAGTGAAAAATTCGGTGTTAATGGTATCCGTATTTCAATTGCATGGTCTCGTATCTTCCCGAATGGCTATGGTGAAGTTAACCCTAAAGGTGTTGAGTATTACCATAAGTTATTTGCAGAGTGTCATAAACGCCATGTTGAACCATTTGTAACATTGCATCATTTTGATACACCAGAAGTGTTACACAAAGATGGTGATTTTCTAAATCGTAAAACGATTGATTACTTCGTAGATTATGCTGAATTTTGTTTTAAAGAATTCCCAGAAGTAAAATATTGGACTACATTCAATGAAATTGGACCAATTGGTGATGGCCAATATTTAGTAGGTAAATTCCCTCCAGGTATTAAATATGATTTTGAAAAAGTTTTCCAATCTCATCATAATATGATGGTTGCTCATGCAAGAGCAGTAAAATTATTTAAAGATGGCGGCTATCAAGGAGAAATTGGTGTTGTACACGCATTGCCAACAAAATATCCGTTCGATCCATCAAATCCTGAAGATGTTCGTGCAGCAGAATTAGAAGATATCATCCATAACAAATTCATCTTAGATGCAACATATTTAGGTAAGTATTCTCGTGAAACGATGGAAGGTGTGCAACATATCTTATCTGTTAATGGCGGTAAATTAAACATTACAGATGAAGATTATGCCATTTTAGATGCAGCCAAAGATTTAAACGACTTCTTAGGTATCAATTACTACATGAGTGACTGGATGAGAGGTTACGATGGAGAATCTGAAATCACTCATAATGCGACAGGTGATAAAGGCGGTTCTAAATACCAACTTAAAGGTGTCGGACAACGTGAATTTGATGTCGACGTACCTCGCACAGACTGGGACTGGATGATCTATCCTCAAGGTTTATATGATCAAATCATGCGTGTTGTTAAAGATTATCCTAACTATCATAAGATTTATATTACTGAAAATGGTTTAGGATATAAAGATGAATTTATTGAATCTGAAAAAACAGTTCATGATGATGCACGTATTGATTATGTAAGACAACATTTAAACGTTATTGCAGATGCTATTAAAGATGGTGCAAATGTTAAAGGTTACTTTATTTGGTCATTAATGGATGTGTTCTCTTGGTCAAATGGTTATGAAAAACGATATGGTTTATTCTATGTCGATTTTGAGACTCAAGAACGCTATCCTAAGAAAAGTGCTTATTGGTACAAAGAGTTAGCCGAAACAAAAGAAATTAAATAATAAAAGATATTAAAAGGCCTATCAGTCGTGTGCTGGTAGGTCTTTGTTTATAAAAAGAGAGAAACTAAATATGCATATACATATTTTTATATTAATCAATAGGAAACACATCATTGAAAGCTAATTAAGCAATCAATTTATAAACTTTAACGGACAATTCTCCAAAGTCATCTTAAAAGTTAATGATGTATTCAAAATCAACTAAAGGACATTTTTAATCACATCCTTTATACTTAAATAAAAGACATGAATGGGAGTTAAAAGTGTGAAGAAAATTTTTGTAATTAGTACGACATTGTTAGCGGTCGCTATTATTATAGGCACTATTATTACGGTTGTGTTTAGTCAACGACAGGCACAAACATTTAAAATACAACAACAGCAATTTGTTAAAAAGCCAATTCCGACATTGTTCTTACATGGATTTGGTGGTAGTGCCAACTCTGAAAAATTTATGGTGAAGCAAGCAGAAAAAAGAGGTGTCACTAAAGATATTATTACGGCCTATGTTTCAAATGAGGGTGAGGTTACTTTTAAAGGGAAGATAAGTAAAAATGCTGTGAATCCTATTGTGAAAATTGAACTTGAAAATAACAGACAAGGCTATTTGGATAAGAATGCTGCGTGGTTTAAAAATGTACTGACTAAGCTTCAATCAGAATACAATTTCGATAAATTCAACTTTGTCGGTCACTCAATGGGAAACTTAACATTTGCACAATATATGATGACATATGGTAACGACAAATCATTACCACAGTTAAACAAGCAAGTGAATATTGCGGGTACATTTAACGGCGTCTTAAATATGAATGAAGATGTCAATGAAATTACAGTTGATAAAGATGGTAAACCAAGTCGAATGAATCAACCTTATCAGCAACTACGCGTGCTAAAAGATATTTATAAAGGTAAAGGTATCGAAGTGCTAAATATTTATGGAGATTTGAAAGATGGTACACATTCAGACGGCAGAGTGTCTAATAGTTCTTCGAAATCATTAAAATATTTACTGGGAAATAGTCCAAAAAGTTATCGAGAATCTAAATATGAAGGTGAGTCAGCACAACATAGCCAGCTACATGAAAACGAAAACGTTGCGAATGAGCTAATTGACTTTTTATGGAAAAAATAATACCAGTTACCATTTAGTTAGAATATGAGTAAAGAATATACGCTTATAAGCCGAAATATTTTAAATTCATAAATGTAGGAAATATAATGTGGATGAAGTTATATGAACCAATGTTTAAGTCAAAAGCTGACAACTAAGAATACTCTAGCATCACGATTACGCTTTTTAAACTTAAATTTAAATAAAAAATAAAGATAAGTTTCTAAATATGGAAAGGTGATTAATGATGCAAAACAAGCAAATTCTATTTAATAAAATTCCTGAAGGTATGCCACAAGAGGATACATTCAAAATTGAAGATATTGACACTCCTAAACTTGAGAGCGATGGTGTACTTGTACAAACGCTATACATTTCAGTGGATCCATATATGAGAGGACGTATGACTAAGGCAGATTCGTATGTACAGCCTTTTGAAATTGGTAAACCGATTGTCAGTCATATTGTTGCAAAGGTAATTGAATCAAAACATGAAGATTACCAAGCAGGAGATGTCGTTGTAGGTATGTTGCCTTGGCGAATCATTAATCATGTCCAAGCGGATCAAATTACTAAAGTTCCAACTACAGATGTACCACTTGATTTATATTTAAGTGTTTTAGGAATGCCAGGACAAACGGCATATCATGGTCTACTTGATATTGGTCAACCTAAAGCTGGAGATACTGTTGTGGTTTCAGCTGCATCTGGCGCTGTAGGTTCAGTTGTAGGTCAAATTGCTAAGATTAAAGGTTGCCGTGTTGTAGGTATTGCGGGTGGCGACAAAAAAGTAAATTATTTAACAGAGACACTGGGCTTTGACGCTGGTATCGATTATAAGAAAGCAGATTTTGCAAAAGAATTAGCGCAAGCAGTACCAGATGGCGTTGATGTTTATTTTGAAAATGTTGGCGGTACAGTCGGTGATGAAGTATTTAAGCATTTAAATCGTTTTGCACGTGTACCAGTATGTGGCGCAATTTCGTCATATAATCATCCTGAAGCAGATATCGGACCACGTATTCAAGGTACGCTTATTAAGAAGCAAGTAATGATGAGAGGTTTCTTAGTAAGTGAATTTGCTAATGCTTTTAAAGAAGCTAGTGAACAGCTCGCAACATGGGTTCAAGAAGGTAAAATTCAGTCACAAGTAACCATTGAAGATGGTTTTGAAAATGCGCCACGTGCATTTAAAAATTTATTTACGGGCGATAACTTTGGTAAACAAGTTATTAAAGTAACGGAATAATAAAGTATACGTTTTTACAAATCAACTTTGTTAATTGACCAAAATTTAATAACTTTCTTAGCTAAAGCAAATTTGTTCTGTAACATGGTAGAAATAAGTCTAAAATGTAATACGAAAGTCGTCTGTAATTATTTATATATTCAAATGAAAAAGGAGTCATGTTGCTGCGATATAAGCACACATGGCTTCTATTTTGTATAATAAGAGATAAGTTCATAAATGAGGTGAAACGATATGAAAATGATAGGATTTGAAAAGCCTTTTAAATTGGAAGAAGGAAATTTATTTAAAGTATACGAACAAAGTAAGCCAACGCCAGCAAACGATGATATCTTAGTTAAAGTAAATAGCATTAGTGTAAATCCTGTAGATACAAAGCAACGACAAATGGAAGTCACTCAAGCACCTCGTGTACTTGGGTTTGACGCTATTGGTACTGTTGAAGCTATCGGACCAGACGTTACATTATTTAGTCCGGGTGACGTTGTATTTTATGCTGGATCGCCAAATAGAAAAGGATCAAATGCGACATATCAATTGGTGTCAGAAGCTATAGTTGCAAAAGCGCCACACAACATAAGTGCTAATGAAGCTGTTAGTCTACCGCTAACTGGTATTACGGCATATGAAACGTTTTTTGATACATTTAAAATTTCACATAATCCTTCTGAAAATATAGGTAAATCCGTGTTAATCATTAATGGCGCAGGGGGTGTAGGAAGTATTGCCACTCAAATTGCTAAACGGTATGGTTTAACTGTCATTACAACAGCATCGCGACAAGAAACAACAGAGTGGTGTGAAAAGATGGGCGCAGATATCGTATTGAATCATAAAGAGGATTTAGTGCGTCAGTTTAAAGAACAAAACATCCCATTAGTAGATTATATGTTTTGCACCTATAATACAGACTTGTATTACAATACTATGCTTGAACTGATAAAACCATTAGGGCATATTACAACTATCGTAGCTTTTAATGAAGATCAAGATTTAAATGCATTAAAATTAAAAAGTATAACATTTACACATGAATTTATGTTTGCGCGTCCAATTCATCGAACGCCTGATATGATTAAACAACATGAGTATTTAGAAGATATTACGAAAAATATAGAATCAGGACATTATCAACCAACAACGACACAAGTTTTTGAAGGTTTATCACCTGAAAACTTATATCAAGCACATCAATTGTTAGAAAAACAATCAATGATTGGGAAATTAGTAATTAATATATAGTTTAGTAAGTAAGAGTCTGGGACATAAATCCCTAAAAAAACAGCAGTAAGATAATTTTCAATTAGAAAATATCTTACTGCTGTTCTCTATTTATACAATACTTCGTATTGAATGGCTTCGCTTTCCTAGGGTGCCGTCTCAGCCTTGGTCTTCGACTGGCACTGCTCCCTCAGGAGTCTCGCCATTAATACTACGTATTAACATGTAATTTTACTTTGAAATACTTTAAAAAAATAAGACACTTTCGTATAATTTAATAAATACCACTAAACTAAATTAACGAGGTGCCTTATGTATAAAAATTATAACATGACCCAACTTACACTACCAATAGAAACTTCTGTTAGAATTCCTCAAAATGATATTTCGCGATATGTTAATGAAATTGTTGAAACGATACCTGATAGCGAATTCGATGAATTCAGACATCATCGTGGCGCAACATCCTATCATCCAAAAATGATGTTAAAAATCATCTGATATGCATATACTCAATCTGTATTTTCTGGTCGTAGAATAGAGAAATTACTTCATGACAGTATTCGAATGATGTGGTTAGCTCAAGATCAAACACCTTCTTATAAAACTATTAATCGTTTTAGAGTGAATCCTAATACTGATGCGTTAATTGAATCTTTATTTATTCAGTTCCATAGTCAATGTTTAAAGTAAAATCTTATTGATGGTACAAAAGTAGAAGCTAGTGCCAATAGATATACATTTGTGTGGAAGAAAAGTATTCAAAATCACGAATCGAAATTGAACGAAAATTCAAAAGCATTATATCGTGACTTAGTCGAAGAAAAAATAATACCAGAGATTAAAGAAGATGGAGATAGCGATTTAACAACAAAAGAAATTGATTTAATAGGTACTCATTTAGATAAATAAATCGAAGATTTAAATCATTCTATTGAGAACGAAGATTGTGCTCAAATTAGAAAACAGACCCGTAAAAAAAGAACTAAGATTAAGAAGTTCAAAAATAAATTTGATGATTATTCTGAAAGAAAAAGTAAATATGAAGGGCAAAAATCGATTCTTAAAGATAGAAATAGCTTTTCTAAAACTGATCATGATGCAACTTTTATGAGAATGAAGGAAGACCATATGAAAAATGGCCAACTTAAGCCAGGATACAATTTACAAATAGCGACAAATTCTCAATTTGTTTTATCCTATGACCTATTTCAAAAACCAACAGATACTAGAACTTTAATTCCATTTTTAACAATGATTCAAAATACCTTCGGTTATTTACCAGAGTATATTGTAGCTGATGCAGGTTATGGTAGTGAGCAAAACTATATGGCTATTATAGATGATTTTAATAAAACGCCACTTATTACGTATGGCATGTTTATTAAAGATAAAACTAGAAAGTTTAAAAGTGACATTTTCAACACTCAAAATTGGAAATATGACGAACTTAATGATGAATTTATATGTCCTAATAACAAAAGAATAGGTTTTAAAAGATATGCATACCGTAATGATAGATATGGTTTTAAACGTGACTTCAAACTATATGAATGCGATGACTGTTCAGCATGTTCTTTGAGGCAACAATGCATGAAGCCAAATTCGAAATCCAATAAGAAAATCATGAAGAATTATAATTGGGAATACTTTAAAGCCCAAATTAATCAAAAGCTTTCTGAACCAGAAACGAAAAAAATCTATAGTCAAAGAAAAATTGATGTAGAGCCTGTTTTTGGATTTATGAAGGCTATTTTGGGTTTCACTCGAATGTCAGTTCGAGGAATAAATAAAGTTAAACGAGAGCTAGGTTTTGTATTAATGGCACTTAATATAAGGAAAATAGTAGCTCGACGAGCTGTATATTATCAAATACATTTAAAAAAAGCTGATTTCTATCAAATAATTAATAGAAATCAGCTTTTTTACATTGCCTAAGAACTTAATGTCCCAAGCTCTATTTTTTGTGTCTAGCGACTATTGATTCTAAAGGGAAATATGGCAACTTTGCAGGTATCAATTCAATAATGCAATAGTAAGGCATTACTTAAATACAATAAAATACTTTGTTGTTCGATGATAAATAATTTGAGTGTGTTTTATATATCATTTTTAAAAGATGAAGCATTATTAATTGTGTCTATATAAAATTACAAATGATTAAAATGTTGCAGTTGTGGGTATGAACTTACCATTACACAGAAAGGGTTTGTATTTATGAAAAATAAATCTGTAAGTCTTGTGTTTTGGGTATCTTTAGCGATATGTACAATATTTGTCGCTTATGGTGCCATATTTCCCAAGCAGTTAGAAACACTCACGCAAAACATTACTTCATTTATAGCGTTGCATTTTTCATGGTATTATTTGCTGCTCGTTTTAGTTATTTTATTTGTCTGTGTGTATATATTATTTTCAAGATACGCATCTATTACATTAGGTGAAGAAGGCGAAGACCCAGAATTCTCATTGCCATCTTGGTTTGCTATGTTATTTAGTGCTGGTATGGGAATAGGACTTGTGTTCTGGACAACGGCAGAACCAATCAGTCACGCCTTCAAATTAACGCCTATTCATAAAGCTGGCACGCAATCTGCAATTAATGATGCAATGCAGTTTTCATTTTTCCATTGGGGGATTCATGCATGGGCAGTCTATGGTATTGTCGCGCTTGTGTTTGCCTATTTTAGCTTTCATAAAGGATATCCTGGCTTAGTCAGCGCTACATTAACGCCTTTATTAGGTGAAAAAGCAATGCGTGGCCCTTTAGGTGGTGCCATTGATGTATTGGCAGTCATAGCTACAGTAACAGGCGTTGCTGCAACATTAGGTTTCGGTGCATTGCAAATAAACGAAGGTTTACATTTTTTATTTAATGTACCGAGTAACTTCACGATGCAAGTAATCTTGATTGTCATTGCAACCATATTATTTACTTGGTCAGCATGGTCAGGTATCGATAAAGGTATCAAAACGTTGAGTAATATCAACATGTTACTTGCTTTTGTAGTACTTATTGGTCTTTTTATTGTTGGGCCAACGCTTTACATTTTAAATACATTTACGAATGGTCTAGGTAATTATATTGCAAATTTCTTTAGTATGAGTTTACGCATTCCGTCTGGCGGTCAAAAATTCCAATGGTTACAAAATTGGACAATCTTTTACTGGGCATGGTGGATATCTTGGGCACCGTTTGTAGGTATCTTTATAGCACGTGTGTCAAAAGGACGTACGATTAAAGAATTTATTCTAGGTGTACTTTTTGTCCCGGCGGTAGTTTGCATTATATTCTTTGCGGTATTCGGCGCGTCAGCAATTTACTTACAAGATAATCATATTGCCGATATTGCTAAAGCTGCGACAGAAACAGCAACTTTTGCAACGCTACAACATTATCCGCTAGGTTTTGTATTAAGCTTAATTACTTTACTTGTTATTATGATTTTCTTTGTTACATCAGCGGATTCGGCAACTTATGTTTTAGGTATGTTGAGTTCAAGTGGTGATATTAATCCGAAGTCATTTGTCAAAGTGAGTTGGGTATCATTATGGCATTATTTGCAATCATCATGATTTACACAGGTGGTACTCAAGCGATTCAAAATTTATTAATCATTGCTGCGTTACCATTTTCCGTGGTCATTATAGCGATGATATGGTCGCTTTTAAAATCTTTGAGTGAGGAGAAACCGAGAAATAGTAATAAGGTTTTAATTAAACATCGTGACCCAGACGTATTAGAATATCGTTCTTCAAAACATATTGACGGAAATTAATTAACAAAGAGGTTTTATTTACAAAAACTAGGGAATATATTACTAAATGGTACTTCATCTTATATATTAAAAATAAATTTAAAGTTATTAATTTATTATGTTTAAGAAAAAAACTGATGGGTACATATTTAATATGTTTTTAAATTAACTTTAACTAAGGAGGTGTCGTTAGGGGTGAAACGACTTAAAAACTTTATCCTTGGCTTATTAATAGTAGTAATCGTGGGGTTCCTGTTATTCATGTATATCCAAGATGGACGTATAACTGAATATCAAGACTACTTCCTTCAATTTGAATGGTTCCAACCATTACTTATTTCACTTGCTGCACTATTGATATTAATAGGTCTTATATTAGTATTTAGTATCTTCAAACCTACGCATCGAAAACCTGGATTATACAAAGACTTCGATGATGGTCATGTTTACGTATCTCGTAAAGCTGTTGAAAAAACTGCATTTGATACAGTTGCAAAATATGACCAAGTAAGACAACCGAATGTAGTTGCAAAGCTATATAACAAAAAAAATAAATCTTATATCGACATTAAAACTGACTTTTTCGTACCAAATAATGTTCAAGTACAATCTTTAACTGAAGCAATTCGTGCGGATATTAAAAAGAATGTAGAACATTTTACAGAAATGCCAGTACGTAAGTTAGAAGTAAATGTGAGAGATCAGAAAACTTCTGGTCCACGAGTGTTGTAAGGGAGGTATATCATGGCTAACAATCATAACCAAAACGGACAAGACTCTACACAACAAGTGATTAATTTTTTAAAAGTATTTAAATGGAGAATCGTTGGTTTCTTAGCGTTTCTATTAATCGCGATATTATTCTTAACGTTAGGTTTTTGGAAAACAGTACTTATCATCGTTTTATGTTTAATTGGTGTAGGTATTGGGTATATGAAAGACCGTAAGCAAGATTTTATGAATTTTTTAAATCGATGGAGTTAATTCATCAATTTAGAATTTAATTAAAAAAATATAAAAAATAACAAGTAAAAGGAGAATCTATTATGACTGTAGATAACAATAAAGCAAAACAAGCATACGACAATCAAACTGGTGTTAACGAAAAAGAAAGAGAAGAGCGTCAAAAACAACAAGAACAAAATCAAGAGCCTCAATTCAAAAACAAATTAACATTCTCTGATGAAGTTGTTGAAAAAATTGCTGGTATCGCTGCGCGTGAAGTTAAAGGTATCTTAGACATGAAAGGTGGCTTAACTGATACATTCACTAATGCATTCTCAAGTGGCAACAACGTTACACAAGGTGTATCTGTTGAAGTTGGTGAAAAACAAGCTGCTGTAGACTTAAAAGTAATTTTAGAATATGGTGAATCAGCACCTAAAATCTTCCGTAAAGTTACTGAATTAGTTAAAGAACAAGTTAAATATATTACTGGTTTAGATGTAGTTGAAGTTAACATGCAAGTTGACGATGTAATGACTCAAAAAGAGTGGAAACAAAAACACGAAAAAAATAACGAAAACAATAACCAAGAAAGACAAGGGTTACAATAAGTTATTCGATAAAAAAGCTCGGCACTCAATTTAAGTGCCGAGCTTTTTTGTGATTTTTAATAATTTGAATATGGGAGATGCGTTATACTCTCATTTGTATAAAGTGTATTTAATAAGCTAAAATAATCCATTCGCTAACGATTAATAAAATGCTATAAGTTTAATTATTTTCTTGATACAAAGGGTTATTAACTTTTATATAAGTATAATGATGTGCTTCATCTTCAAGACGCATTGTTGTAACACACTTATAATCTATCAATGGCGCGAACATGGTATTTTTAATTTCATTTATGCGATTCTCATTTACTTGATTAGATTTGTGTGTCGAAAGTACAAGTTGATCAAAGATGTTATCTAGTACATCACGAACGATATACCACATATGTCTTTCTAAGTTTGAATCATTTGATGCTTTAGAAATTGTAAGAATTAATTCGCCTAAATGGTTTTGAACGGTAGAATAAAAGGCTTTGTTAAACACAGATGTTTTTGAATCAGTAAGAATTCTTGATTTTTCATGGAAATGAGATGTACTGTATCCCATTTCATTTAGTTGTGCTTTATCAATTCTTAAACCTTCAAAGTCTCTAATATACATCGTGTCCAATAGACCATCTTTTCGGAATGTTGCAATAGCATTTTGCAAGTGAGCCTCTAATGCAATGCCATATTTAGTAACTAGTGGGATTACGAGACCAAGCAATGCTTTACTATAAGTTTCAACCCACGATTTCGCCGATGATTCAAAATCAGACAATGATGCAGCTGATTGATAACGTTTAATCAATGTCACGATAGGTGATTCATTGTTAAATGGGTAGGTTGCAACTAGGCTTGAAGGAATCATTGGTGTGACTTCTTGTGGAATCATTTGATATATGTTTTTTCTAAATAATGTACCTAATTGTTCACTTCGTTCAGTTTGATAGTCTGCTTCGTCTTGCTCATTATAAAAATGAATACCAGCAACTTCATCAATAATTGTTGATGCATAGGACTTAAATATGACATCTTTCTCCAAAATATCATTTAAAATACGTGTCATTAGTGGACCATTGTGCGTCGTTTGTTCTGATAATGTACGAATTTCGCCTGTAATATGAACGTTTGTCGACAATTTGATGTGTGGCGACATAGCAGGGTATTTAGGAACTAATGTTCTGAAAGATAGACCAGCATAATAATCCAACGTATGTTTTGCTTCAATGATTAATTTTTTATCTACTTCTGCTTGATAATCAGAATGTAATACGTCATCTAATTGCCATGGATGTACAATCATAATGTGATAATCATTAAAGTTAAAGTTTGGCGTAAATTCATTTTCTAATTGTTTAATTAAGTCCGGAAATAGTTGATGAACAGTTGTATCATAATCTTTAGACAGGGACATAGTACGGCTTAGTTTACTGTGAATCAGTACTATTTTCAACTTAATAGCTTGATTGAATTCTGAAGAATATAGGAATGTTTGTAATGCATTTAAACCTTTACGTAATTTAGCCCCAGGATGTAGCGGATGACCTTCAATAACGGCTTGCTCTGAACGCAAGTAACTATCTTCGCTATTTTCGATAATATTAAATAAAGGTGCAGAATCATGTTGCATTGACAGTGCTTGATAGCTCATTGCAAATGTCATATTAGTTGCACTGTTTATCAAATCTTGCTGAAATTGATCACTAGCAGCATTTTTTAAATCTGGTGCTTCAATTAAAATACACTCAAGAATTTCATTTGGATGGTGTACTCGTGTAATCGTATTTGTAATGTCATCTTTAATGTAGAAAGGGCCTTCAACATCAATTCGATCAAAGGCGTGTTCTCCAGTGATAGGAGCATATAATGTTTGCTTAGCTTGTGGGAACTGGATTTCTAGTATATGAGTCGTTGAGATATCTAACATAATCAAATCACGACTCAATATTTTCTTACTTTGAGTGCGCGTTTTAACTAAGTTTTCGCGATGCATTGATGTGACTAATCTCTGAGTGACTTTATCTCTTCCTTGTAAAATCATCTCTTTAAAAATATTAGCCCAGTCGTTATTATGTTGTTGTAAAAATAAATATGTTTCTTGTTCTTCTTTGTTAAATTTTAATGTCTGTTCTTTAAAAATTAAGTTCAAGTTCATAATTCACCTCTATGAAATATTTTACAAAAGCAAGATAGATTTGTATAATCCATATTAATGATAATGATTCTTATTATCAACAGAATGCGGGTGTAAGTTTTATGACAAGATATTTTTTTAGCAGTTCTTTTCTACTATTTCTAGGTAATTGGATTGGACAAATAGGGCTAAATTGGTTTGTACTTACCACTTATCATAACGCAGTTTATCTGGGGGTTGTCAATTTTTGCAGACTTGTACCAATATTGTTACTAAGTGTGTGGGCAGGGGCAATTGCCGATAAATATGATAAAGGGCGATTGCTGAGAATTACAATTTCATCATCATTTTTAGTAACTGCAATTTTATGTGTGCTCACGTATAGTTTCACTGCAATTCCAATTAGCGTCATTATTATATATGCGACATTAAGAGGAATTTTAAGTGCAGTTGAAACACCTTTAAGACAAGCAATCTTACCAGATTTATCAGATAAAATATCTACTACACAAGCTGTATCATTTCATTCATTCATCATTAATATTTGTCGTTCAATAGGGCCAGCCATTGCTGGTGTCATATTAGCAGTCTATCATGCGCCAACAACATTTCTTGCACAGGCAATTTGTTATTTTATCGCAGTTTTATTATGTTTACCACTACATTTTAAAGTGACTAAAATACCTGAAGATGCAACAAGATACATGCCGTTAAAAGTCATTATAGATTACTTCAAATTACATATGGAAGGTCGACAAATATTTATAACATCATTATTGATTATGGCGACAGGTTTTTCATATACGACACTTTTACCAGTTTTGACAAACAAAGTATTTCCGGGGAAATCTGAAATATTTGGTATCGCTATGACGATGTGTGCCATTGGTGGTATTATTGCAACATTAGTTTTACCTAAAGTACTTAAATATATTGGTATGGTAAATATGTATTATTTAAGTTCATTTTTATTTGGCATTGCTTTGTTAGGTGTGGTATTTCACAATATTGTCATCATGTTCATTTGTATTACATTGATTGGGTTATTTAGTCAATGGGCACGTACGACAAATCGCGTTTATTTTCAAAATAATGTTAAAGATTATGAACGTGGTAAAGTACTGAGTATTATTATGATGGATAGAGGTATGATTCCATTGGGAAGTCTGTTAATGAGTATATGTGCAGATGTGTTTGGCATTGTTAGAACTTTTTCAATAATGGGAATAAGTACTATATGCATTACAATGGTATTCTATTTTATAAATAGAAAGTTGAAGTTAAAGTTGGAGGAAAGTAATCATGGTATATCTTGAATGGGCAAAGGCAGATAGAAATATTCAATATCGTGTAATTAACGCCATTATTAAAGAACGTATTTACCCCGAGCAAACATTTATTTCGCAAAAAGGATCTTTAATTGAAATTCAGTATCATATGCATGTGTTGACTATTGAAGTTGTTAGAAAAAGTGCATTAGAACGCTATGAGTTTACAGGTGATATTACTTATTTAAATAAAGGTGAAACCTCGCTAATCATGACATTAGAAGGGCTACTAGATGTATTGAACGATGACTTTGATATCCCTATTTCAGAGCGACTACGCGAAGAATTAATACATAGTCGGGATAGTTTAGTTGAAACTTATAAGCAAATGTCACATAGACAAACTTTGATAAGTCAGAGTTTTAAATTTTCAAGATTGCCACAAGATATTAATTTTTTTGCATGGCTACAACATGTGAAAGATAGTGATAAGACAGATGATTTAACTTATTCTGAGAGTTTGGTACCAGAAGGGCATCCAACACACCCTTTAACCAAAACGAAATTGCCCTTAACTATGGAAGAAGTACGAGCATATGCACCTGAGTTTGAAAAAGAAATCCCTTTGCAAATTATGATGATTGAAAAAGACCATGTTGTGTGCACAGCTATGGATGGTAATGATCAATTTATTATTGATGAAATAATTCCCGAATACTACAATCAAATTCGTGTGTTTTTGAAGAGTTTAGGTTTGAAAAGTGAAGACTATAGAGCGATTTTAGTACATCCTTGGCAATATGATCATACGATAGGGAAATATTTTGAAGCATGGATTGCTAAAAAAATATTAATTCCAACGCCGTTTACAATACTTTCAAAAGCAACTTTATCATTCAGGACGATGTCTTTAATTGATAAACCATATCATGTTAAGTTGCCCGTCGATGCACAAGCAACAAGTGCCGTTAGAACAGTCTCAACTGTGACTACTGTAGATGGACCAAAGTTAAGTTATGCTTTACAAAACATGTTGAATCAATATCCAGGATTTAAAGTTGCTATGGAACCGTTCGGTGAATATGCAAATGTTGATAAAGATACGGCGCGTCAGCTTGCTTGTATTATAAGACAAAAGCCTGAAATTGATGGAAAAGGTGCAACAGTAGTTAGTGCAAGTCTAGTTAATAAAAATCCAATAGATCAAAAAGTTATCGTGGATAGTTACTTAGAGTGGTTAAATCAAGGAGTTACTAAAGAAAGTATTACGACATTTATTGAACGATACTCTCAAGCATTAATCCCGCCTTTAATTGCTTTTATTCAAAATTATGGAATTGCATTAGAAGCACACATGCAAAATACAGTAGTGAACTTGGGGCCACATTTTGACATTCAATTTTTAGTGAGAGATTTAGGTGGTTCTAGAATTGATTTAGAAACATTACAACATCGTGTATCAGATATTAAAATTACAAATGATAGTTTAATAGCTGATTCTAAAGATGCAGTGATTGCAAAATTCCAACATGCTGTTATTCAAAATCAAATGGCAGAATTAATCCATCATTTTAATCAGTATGATTGTGTTGAAGAAACCGAATTATTTAACATAGTACAGCAAGTAGTAGCGCATGCCATTAACCCAACACTACCACATGCAAATGAGTTAAAAGATATTTTGTTTGGACCAACAATTACTGTCAAAGCGTTGTTAAATATGAGAATGGAAAATAAAGTAAAGCAATATTTAAATATTGAGTTAGATAATCCGATAAAAAAAGAGGTGTAGTACTACATGGCACACGTTAATATAAATATATCGAAGATTAAATATAACGCCAAAGTACTTCAAACAGTTTTTCAAAGTAAAAATATGCAATTTACACCAGTAATTAAGTGCATAGCTGGTGACCGTACAATTGTAGAAAGCATAAAAGCGTTAGGTATCAATCATGTTGCAGAATCCAGATTGGATAACATAATTAGTATTGCAGATCAGGATTTAACATATACGTTATTGCGTACGCCTGCCAAAAAAGAGATTTCAGATATGATAGAAAAAGTTGATATGAGTATCCAAACAGAATTATCTACCATACATCAAATAAATGAAGTAGCAGAAGTTTTAGGAAAAAAACATAAGATTTTATTAATGGTAGATTGGAAAGATGGCCGTGAAGGTGTTCTGACTTATGATGTTTTAGATTATATTAAAGAGATTATTCACTTGAAAAATATCCATTTTGTAGGTTTAGCATTCAATTTTATGTGTTTTAAATCTGATGCGCCAAGTGATGATGATATCTTTATGATTAATCGATTCGTCTCAGCTGTTGAAAGAGAAATAGGATATCGATTGAAAATTATTTCAGGTGGTAATTCGAGCATGTTACCACAACTTTTATATAATGATTTGGGTAAAATAAATGAATTGCGAATAGGTGAAACGTTGTTTAGAGGTGTTGATACAACGACAAATCAAGCGATAGCTATGTTATATCAAGATGCGATTACATTGGAGGCTGAGATTTTAGAAATTAAACCTCGAGTTAATACACAAACGCATGAATCATTCATACAAGCTATTGTAGACATTGGTTATTTAGATACAAAAGTCGATAATATTTCACCTATGGATCAGCATATCAATATTTTAGGTGCTTCGAGTGATCATTTAATGCTTGATTTAAATGGTCAAGGACACTATCAAGTTGGAGATCATATATCTTTTTCATTAAATTATGAAGCACTTTCTCATTCGATGTATATGAAAAATTTACATAAGGTATATATTGATGATTCAAATATTGATACGCTACTTCAAAATTTTGATGTGAAATCTCCTGCTATGGTAAACCAATATTAATATATTTATCAATAAGTCTAAGTTGACTAGTTATACTACATATCGTTTACACGGTTGTATCATAATTGTTCAACTTAGATTTTTTGTATTTGTTGATTTATCTATTTAAGTGCAACAGTTCGGCACATAAAAAATGTAACAGGTAATAACAGCTGAATTACAGAGATAACGGTCATGCTAAATGGTGTCAATTGTATTAATTCAAAGATGATATAGCCATGATACATTATCAGTATTTTGTCTAAGGAAATGTGCTAATTGTAGTCATAATTATTAGAGGGGATATATATAGTCATACATTTTAGTAATATAAAAAAGATTGAACGCTACTTGACAATGATAATTGTTATCAATAAAATAATAAATGAAGTTATACATATTAAGGAGTGGAACGATGAGAGGTCTAAAAACTTTTAGTATATTGGGATTAATAGTTGCCTTATTTTTAGTTGCAGCTTGTGGTAATACGGATAATTCAAGTAAAAAAGAATCATCAACTAAAGATACGATTTCGGTAAAAGATGAAAATGGTACAGTAAAAGTACCTAAAGATGCAAAACGTATCGTTGTATTAGAGTACTCATTTGCAGATGCATTAGCAGCATTAGACGTTAAACCAGTTGGTATTGCTGATGATGGTAAGAAAAAACGTATCATTAAACCAGTTAGAGAAAAAATTGGGGATTATACTTCTGTAGGTACACGTAAACAGCCAAACTTAGAAGAAATTAGTAAATTAAAACCGGATTTAATTATCGCTGATAGCAGTAGACATAAAGGTATTAATAAAGAATTAAACAAAATTGCACCAACATTATCATTAAAGAGCTTTGATGGTGACTACAAGCAAAATATCGATGCTTTCAAGACAATTGCGAAAGCTTTAGATAAAGAAAAAGAAGGCGAAAAACGTCTTGCTGAGCATGATAAATTAATCAATAAGTATAAAGATGAAATTAAATTTGATAGAAATCAAAAAGTACTGCCAGCAGTAGTTGCGAAAGCTGGATTACTAGCGCATCCAAACTACTCTTATGTTGGTCAATTTTTAAATGAATTAGGATTTAAAAATGCATTAAGTGACGATGTAACAAAAGGTTTAAGTAAATATTTGAAAGGACCTTACTTACAATTAGACACTGAACATTTAGCTGATTTAAATCCTGAACGCATGATTATTATGACAGATCATGCAAAAAAAGATTCTGCTGAATTCAAGAAGTTACAAGAAGATGCAACATGGAAAAAATTGAATGCAGTTAAAAATAATCGCGTTGATATTGTTGACCGTGATGTTTGGGCAAGATCTCGTGGCTTAATTTCTTCTGAAGAAATGGCTAAAGAACTTGTTGAATTATCTAAACAAGAACAAAAGTAAGGTGGAAGTAAATGGCTATGAAAGAAATAAGTAGCCAATCTGCCATAGATCATAAAAGAAAAAGACGCACAACACTCACGTATATGCTGAGTGTGTGCTTTCTTTTTATTTGTGTATATTTAAATATGGCAATTGGTTCTTCAAAAATTAATTTTAGCGATATCGTTCACTATGTTACTGGCCATACGGATACAAAAGCTTCATTTTTATTACATAATGTACGTATGCCGAGAATGCTTGCAGGTCTATTTATTGGCGGTGCGTTAGCCGTTTCTGGTTTGTTAATGCAAGCAATGACTCGTAACCCACTGGCATCTCCAAAGATTTTTGGTGTTAGTTCTGGCGCGTCATTTGTCATTGTATTAGTAACGATTATTATTCCGTCATTAGAATACTACGCACTTTATTTAGGTGTCATTGGCGCCTTTATTGGTGGATTAACTGTCTACACACTTTCTGGTGCTACAAAAGGTATGACGCCTATTAAATTAGCGTTGGCTGGTATGGCCATTCATTTATTTTTTAGTAGTATGACTGAAGGGATTATAATCTTAAATGAGAATTCTAATGAACAAGTGATGTTTTGGCTTGTTGGTTCATTATCCAGTATGAAGTGGGATGAGATTTTAACCATTTTACCATGGCTTATTGGCGCATTAATTGCAACAATCTTTATTGGGCGTCAGTTAACGATAATGGAACTTGGCGATGATATTGCTAAGGGATTGGGTCAAAATATAAATAAAGTTAGAATTATCATTGGACTATTAGTCATTATTCTTACAGGTATGTCTGTATCAATAGCAGGGCCAATTGGCTTTGTTGGATTAATTGTGCCACATATCGTCAAACGCTATGTGAGTAAGAATTATTTAGTCATGATTCCATTAACATTTATTATAGGTGCAGATTTGTTACTACTATCAGATGTATTAAGTCGTTTAATTACATATCCTTATGAATCACCAGTAGGGATTGTTACATCATTCGTAGGTGCACTTTACTTCTTATTTATAACGATTAAAGGGGTGAAAAGAATATGATGACAACGAAAATTATACGTCGTTATAGTTTAATCACAATCCTTTTAATTGTGAGTATATTCATAAGTTTATGTGTAGGGTCTGTCATGATTCATCCGATTGATGCTATTAAGGGAATCTTTACGCAAGATGATTTTATTTTAAATGAGTATCGTATACCTAGAACATTACTTGGTATTATTATCGGTAGTAGCTTGGCTATATCAGGTGCAATTATACAAGCTGTAATAAGAAACCCGTTAGCCTCACCTGATGTTATAGGTATTTCTAAAGGTGCCAGTTTAGCTGCTGTGATTATTATTATGATCTTTCCAACAGCACCTTTGTTTGTATTACCTATAGGTTCATTCTTAGGTGCCTTTGCAGTAAGTTTATTTTTATCATTTTTAATTTCAAAATATGATGTTAAAGGTTCAAAGCTTGCCTTAATTGGTTTAGCAATTGGCGCAATATGTACGGCGATTGTTCAATTTTTATTAATTAGAAATCCATTGGAAGCCAACAAAGCGCTTGTTTGGTTGACAGGTAGTCTATATGGACATGATATGTCGAATATTTATACTATATTACCTTGGTTTTTAATAACGATACCAATCATCATTTTATTGAGTTATCAATTAGATGTATTGAATCTAGGTGATGCTGTTGCAACCGCACTCGGTTTAAAAGTTAAAACTATTAAAATGCTATTGCTAATTTTAGCAGTAATATTAGCAGGATCCGCAATTTCAGTTGTCGGTGGTATTAGCTTTTTAGGATTAATTGCACCTCATATTGCGAGACAATTAATAGGAAATAAAACATTACACGTTATTATCATGTCGGGGTTAATTGGTGCTATATTGTTAACATTTGGTGATGGTTTAGCCCGTGGCATTCATCCGCCACTGGATATTCCTGTAGGGGTTATCATTGCAATTATCGGTGCACCATACTTCTTAATATTATTACGAAGAATGAAATAACTAACATATGATTAGAGTTTAAAAAAGGTTAAGTACGAAATCAGTAATTGTACTTAACCTTTTTTGATTTCATCTTGAAAAATTACAAGAAATAGCGTATATTTAATAACTGTAATTATTCATTATTTTGCATACATAAACATTTTAAAAGATAGAATGATAAGGAATATGTTTGTTAACTGAATAGAATTCTGTATATACTTAAAACGAATACATAGAGAAATGGATTGATTTTATGGATAGCTTTTCAAGGAAAGAGATAGTCATTGGGAGACTTAAGTTTATTACGATGTCTTTAATTGGTATCTTATTATTTCTAGTACCAATTCCAGTCGAACAAGATGGACAGAAGCAAACAACGTTACCCGTGGCATTTTTAGCAGGCGTGCTTAAAGATGTATTAGGTGGCGTAATGCCATTTTTAATTGTGACGATAATTACTTTATCGGGTATCATAACACTGATTTGTTCAACTGTTTTAAAAGATAAATTGAAACCTGACGGATTATTGCATAATGCGTTTAATGTAAGAATAGGTTGGTTAATTTTGCGATTACTTGCCGTTATCTTTGCGTGGATGACTTTTTTACAAATCGGTTCAAAGGTAATATATTCAGATGAAACAGGTGGATTACTATTTTCAAGTTTATTGCCAACATTAGTGGCAGTATTCTTATTTGCAGCTCTATTTTTACCGCTATTAATGGAATACGGTTTGTTAGAGATGTTGGGTCCTATTTTTAGACCGGTTATGAGACCTTTATTTACATTGCCAGGACGTTCGACGGTAGATAATTTAGCATCATTTATTGGAGACGGAACTGTTGGGGTCTTAATTACAAGTAGACAATATGGTGAAGGATATTATTCTCGTCGTGAAGCAACAGTTATTTCAACGACATTTAGTGTAGTTTCTATCACTTTTGCAATTGTAGTTGCTGAAACAGTGCACATGCAAAATCAATTTTTTGCTTTCTATTTATCAGTGATAGTATCCTGCCTTGTTGCAGCAGTCATTATGCCAAGAATTTGGCCTTTAAATAAAATTCCTGATGAGTATGCTAAGGAGGTACCCGAAAGTGCGCGTACTGAGGCATTGCCAGAAGGAAAGACGGCATTGAGACACGGCTTTGATACTGCAACAGAAGTTGGTATTAAAGCACCGGGCGTTATTGACTTTTTTAAGTCAGGATTAAAAACAGTCGTTGATATGTGGTTTGTTATTTTGCCTGTAGTGATGAGTATTGGTACTATTGCTACCATTATTGCGAACTACACGCCCTTTTTTGTCATATTGGGTAAACCTTTTGTTCCATTTTTAGAGTTAATGCAAATACCTGAAGCGGCACAAGCTTCTCAAACGATTATTATCGGTTTTGCCGATATGTTTTTACCTTCTATATTAATTGAAGGTGTACAAAATGATATAACTCGCTTTGTTATTGGTGCACTAAGTATTTCACAGTTGATATACTTGTCTGAAGTAGGTGGCGTCATACTTGGTTCCAAGATTCCTGTAAGCATCGGCAAATTATTTATGATTTTCTTAATTAGAACAATCATTACACTACCGATTATTTCTTTGATGGCACACTTGTTATTGTAATTAGATATAAGAAAGGACAACTGTTAAAATTGTGGGAACAGTTGTCCTTTTGTATTTGTTTATGCTGGGAGTTGAATCAATTAAAAAAAATCATTCATGAAGCCCTCACCATGAATGATTTTTTTATACAATTTATTTAGTTAATTCATTGTAAACTTTTTGATCATTTTGAGTATAAATAATGTATTCGTGGTCTTCAGTATCGATAATAACGCGATTCGTTTTACCAAATGTTGAGCCGATTCTAGATACATCTTTGCTGTCTAATTTAGGAACTGCATGAATATCTTGGTCTTGTGTAATATTTTTAATTTCACTTGTAGGAATTTTGATATCAGCAACTCTCCATTGAATACGCACTTCATTATTATCTTTTTTTACTGTCATTGCCATTATTCAAACACATCCTTTAAATATTTTGTAAATACATCATAAACGATTTTGTAATCGTTTTCAAGAGTTATGTGATACTTTTTTAAATTGTGTCATACTAATGAAGCTCAAACCGAAAATATGTTCGTGTTTTTGGCGGATTTATGGTAAAATGTGAGTATTAAAGGAGAACAAATATGACAGGTAAAACACATGCTTCATGCGGCATGCTCGTTGGAGCGCTAACAACACAATATTTTCAAACGGATATTTTTTCGTCGGTTACGGTTATCATTCTAGCAACTCTAGCTAGCTTATTACCCGATATATGTCACACTCAAAGTAAGATTGGCAGAAGGTTTAAGGTAATTAGTTTTTTTGTGAGATTGATCTTTGGACATCGAACCTTTACGCATTCAATATTATTTATCGCAATCATAGCATTTTTATTGCAAATTATTCAGACGCCTAATTATTATATGGCAGCAATTATAATTGGATTAGTGTCACATGTTATACTAGATATGATAACACCAAAAGGCGTGAAATTATTTTATCCGTTACCGTTTAATGTGAAGACACCGATTCAATTTAAAACAGGTGGACTTGTAGACTTATCTTTAGCTACTGCGTTAATGGTCGGAACAGTTTATGTTTTATTTCAGCCTTTCATCAATGATATAATAAGCAACTGGAATACTAAGTTTTTATAGAAAATAAATTATTAAAGGTTACAAACTCAGCAGGAGGCGTAAAATGCTAGATAAAAATCAATTAGCTAAATATAAACAAGATCATTTATGTGAATATGAAAAAATAATGAGTAATAATGAAAAAGAAGCGCTTGAAGAGAAGGTAGCGTCATTAGATTTAGATTTTATTGCCAAATTATATAACGATTTATACATCAATAAGAAAACAATAGATGATGTATCTGCAGTTTCTGAAGTGAAATATGATATTAAATCACAAATGAGTGATGATGAGATTAAGCGTTTAGAGGAACAAGGACTTCAAGCTATTAAAGAAGGACAATTTGCAGTACTTTTGATGGCAGGTGGACAAGGAACAAGACTTGGATATAAAGGACCTAAAGGTTCATTCGAAATTGAAGGTGTAAGTTTATTTGAACTTCAGGCAAAACAATTAAAAGAACTACATCGACAAACTGGTCATATAATTCAATGGTACATTATGACAAGTGATATCAATCATGAAGAAACTTTAGCTTATTTTGAATCGCATAACTACTTTGGTTATGATCAAGAAGCAATACATTTCTTTAAACAAGATAATATTGTGGCGCTTAGTGAAGAAGGGAAGTTAATTTTAAATCAACAAGGTCGTATTATGGAAACGCCAAATGGTAATGGTGGCGTGTTTAAATCTTTAGACAAGTCAGGATACTTAGAAGAAATGTCTAATAATGGCGTTAAGTATATTTTCTTGAATAATATCGACAATGTTTTAGTAAAAGTGTTGGATCCACTATTTGCAGGATTTACGGTAGAACATGATTACGATATTACTTCTAAAACGATTCAACCAAAACCAGGAGAAAGTGTTGGACGATTAGTTAATGTCGATTGTAAAGATACAGTATTGGAGTATTCAGAATTAGATCCAGAAGTTGCAAATCAATTTAACAATGCTAATATCGGTATTCATGCATTTAAACTTGGATTTATTATAAATGCTGTAAATCGTGAATTACCTTATCATTTAGCTATTAAGAATTTGAAGCAATTAGATGAGAACTTTGGTGTTATTGAACAACCAACTTTAAAATTCGAATTGTTCTATTTTGACATATTTACTTATGGAACTAGTTTTGTCACGTTACAAGTTCCTAGAGAAGAAGAGTTCTCACCTCTAAAAAATAAAGAAGGTAAAGATAGTGTTGCAACAGCGACTGAAGATTTACGTAGAATGGGTTTAATTTAATGTTAGGCGGTGACTATGATGTCCAAATCAAGTAAAAAAAGTAATGACACAATTGTAGAAACATTTAAGGATATCATTCCATTGTCATTTGGAGAAGAAATAGGCAATGCTGCATCTCATGGTCTGGCAGCGCTGTTAACACTATTAGTCTTACCTTATGCGGCTGTACATAGTTATATTGCAAATGGCACACTTGCATCAGTTAGTATGTCAATTTATGTTATTTCTATCTTTATGATGTTTATTTCATCAACAATTTATCACTCTATGCAAAATGAAACACCCCATAAATATATTTTAAGGATTATTGATCATAGTATGATTTACGTAGCAATTTCAGGTACATACACTCCTATTTTGTTAACAATTGTAGGTGGTTGGATAGGTTGGACAGTATTTATTTTATTATGGGGAACGACTCTTTGGGGAATTTTATATAAATCCATAGCTGTCAAAGTTAATCAAAAGTTAAGTTTAATTGTCTATTTAGTGATGGGCTGGGTAGGTATTATCTTGTTACCAATTATTTTTATTCGCACATCATGGATATTCATATTATTCATTTTCTTAGGTGGTGTGTCATATACAATTGGTGCCTGGTTTTATGCACAAAAAAACAGACCATATTTTCATATGATATGGCATATTTTTATCGTTATAGCATCATTATTGCATTTAATTGCTATTTTATATTTTATGTAATAGTTTATCAGAAGGTGGGGGAAACTCCGCTTTTTTTATTACTTAATTCATTCTAATAGAGGATTGTTTTGCTTTTTTAAAATCGGTATGATTTTTAAAGCTGGGAGTGCACTTAATTTGTATTAATCAGACATTTGATGGATACGTTTATTTGAATTTTTTAGTAGGTGTAACAAATAGATTTTAAAAAAACTAATTTGAATTTAAAAGAGGATAAGATAGGAAATAGTAAAATTAGAAATTACATAGCACTATCATTATTATAAAAGGAGGTATAGCATGCGTTTAAAATCAATTGTAACTGTAATAGCTTTAATACTAATCATGTTTATGGCTGCAATCGAATCATCAATTATTTCTTTAGCGTTACCAACAATTAAGCAAGATTTAAATGCAGGGAATTTAATTTCATTAATATTTACGGCTTACTTTATTGCATTAGTGATTGCGAATCCAATAGTAGGTGAATTATTAACTCGTTTTAAAATTATTTATATTGCTATCGCAGGTCTTACACTATTCACGGTTGGTAGTTTAATGTCAGGTTTAAGCACACATTTTAGTATGTTGATTATATCACGTGTAATTCAAGGGTTTGGATCTGGTGTCATGATGTCCTTGTCACAAATTGTACCTAAATTAGCGTTTGAAATTCCATTACGCTATAAAATTATGGGTATCGTTGGTAGCGTTTGGGGGATTTCGAGTATCATTGGACCACTTCTAGGTGGTGGCATATTAGAATTTGCAACATGGCATTGGTTATTCTACATAAATATACCGATTGCGATTATTGCAATAATATTGGTTGTCTGGACATTTCATTTTCCAGAAGAAAAAACTGTGGCTAAATCAAAATTCGATACTAAAGGTATCACCCTGTTTTATATTTTCATTGGTTTAATTATGTTTGCATTGTTAAACCAACAACATTTATATTTAAATATCATAGGTTTTGTCTTAGCAATATTAGTTGCACTTCGATTATTTAATGTTGAGAAAAAAGTTTCATCCCCATTCTTACCAGTAGCAGAATTTAATCGAATGATTACTTTGGTCTTTATTACAGATCTTCTTACAGCTGTTTGTTTAATGGGCTTTAATTTATATATTCCTGTGTATCTTCAAGAACAACTGGGGTTATCGCCATTGCAAAGTGGATTAGTTATTTTTCCACTTTCTGTAGCGTGGATTACATTGAATTTTAATTTGCACCATATTGAAGCGAAGTTATCAAGAAAAGTTATCTATTTGTCGTCTTTTACATTATTATTATTAAGTAGTATAATCATTGCGTTTGGTATAAAATTACCAATTCTTATAGCATGTGTCTTAATTTTAAGTGGACTAAGCTTTGGATATATTTATACAAAAGATAGTGTAATTGTCCAAGAGGAAACAAGTCCAATACAAATGAAGAAAATGATGTCGTTTTATGGATTAACAAAAAACCTTGGCGCATCAATAGGTTCGACGATTATGGGATACCTTTATGCATTAAAATCAGGATTGTTTGGTGCAAACTTGCATAATATTTTAGGCGTTGTATCCTTGATAAGTGTAGGGCTCATCGTTGTATGGCTCATATTTTATAGAGAAGCGGCGTCACAAACAAAAGAATAGAATTATGATTAAAATTGATGTAGTGTAAATAAAGTAACAAATAATCATTTTACTAAGTTTGAAGTGTAATCAACTATCTTAAAATTACAAGCAATATAAATTATTATTGGTAAGGAGGACAATAGTTATGAATTATCTTAAACATAAGTTTTATAATTTATTAACAACAATTATTGTTCTCTTTATCTTTGTGCTTTCTGGTGCGATATTCTTAACGTTTTTAGGGTTCGGACTATATGGATTAAGTAGAATTCTTATTTATTTTAGGTTAGGTGACTTCACATATAACAGAAGTATGTACGACAATTTGCTATATTATGGTAGTTATATTATATTTGGCTACTTTATCGTATTTGCAGTTGAAAATTTGATGGATTATTTTAGAAAAATGTTACCTGAAAATGCTTATTTTAGAGGTGCAACTTTTCATTTAATCTCTTATATGGTTGCAACAACGTTATTTTATTTTATTATTCATCTGAACTATGTGTATATCAATATTGATTTTTGGGTCATCATGGTTATTATAGGCTTTTTATATGTTTGTAAGCTGCAGTTTTACCCTGAAAGTAAAAATCTAAACAATAGAAAATAGAGGTTTGAAGTTGGGGGCAATGATGTGTTCCAACTTCTTTTTATTCATATAGTAGAAAATGAGTTGTTTTGCTTCAATTAATCACGGTTAATAATAACCATTGATATAAATAGTTGGTACTTTAATCTGAAATATATTTTAAGTATATATGCTAATAAACGTAAATTTGTTACAAAGGAGGAATTGTGGTGGCTAAAGTTGAATTAACAACCCGGAGACGAAACTTCATAGTTGCTGTTATGTTGATTAGTGCGTTTGTAGCTATTTTAAATCAAACATTATTAAATACAGCGTTACCTAGTATAATGAGAGAATTAAATATTAATGAAAGTACATCGCAATGGCTAGTTACTGGGTTTATGCTTGTTAATGGCGTCATGATACCTCTAACAGCATACTTAATGGACAGGATTAAAACTAGACCTTTATACTTAGCAGCGATGGGGACATTTTTAGTAGGATCAATTGTTGCAGCCATGGCACCCAATTTTGGCGTATTAATGGTAGCGCGTGTCATCCAAGCTATGGGGGCAGGCGTACTCATGCCTTTAATGCAATTCACATTGTTTACGTTATTCAGTAAAGAACATAGAGGATTTGCAATGGGATTAGCTGGTTTAGTTATTCAATTTGCACCAGCAATCGGGCCTACTGTTACTGGATTAATCATTGATCAAGCGAGTTGGCGAGTACCATTTATTATAATTGTAGGAATTGCTTTAGTCGCATTCATCTTCGGTTTAATTTCAATTTCAAGCTATAATGAAGTGAAATATACTAAATTAGATAAGCGCTCTGTAATGTATTCAACGATTGGATTTGGATTAATGTTATATGCATTCAGTAGTGCAGGCGACCTAGGATTTACTAGCCCGGTAGTCATTGGTGCCATGATAATTAGTTCTATTATCATCTACTTATTTATTCGTAGACAATTCAATATAAGCAATGCACTTTTAAATTTAAGTGTTTTTAAAAATAGAACATTTGCATTATGTACGATTAGCTCAATGATCATAATGATGTCAATGGTTGGTCCAGCGTTATTAATACCGCTCTATGTTCAAAATAGCTTAGCTCTATCTGCATTATTGTCTGGACTTGTTATCATGCCAGGTGCAATCATAAATGGTATTATGTCGGTTTTTACAGGTAAATTTTATGATAAGTATGGTCCTAGACCACTGATTTATACTGGTTTTACGATTTTAACAATTACTACTATTATGTTGTGTTTCTTGCATACAGACACATCTTATACGTATTTAATAGTCGTATATGCAATTAGAATGTTTTCAGTTTCTTTACTCATGATGCCGATAAATACTACAGGAATTAATTCTTTGAGAAATGAAGAAATCTCACATGGCACGGCTATTATGAACTTTGGTCGTGTAATGGCTGGCTCATTAGGAACAGCATTAATGGTTACTTTGATGAGTTTTGGCGCAAAAATATTCTCATCTACATCGCCATCGCATTTAACTGCAACTGAAATTAAACAGCAATCAATTGCTATAGGGGTGGATATCTCATTTGCTTTTGTAGCTGTGCTTGTTATGGCAGCTTATGTGATAGCGCTTTTTATAAGAGAACCTAAAGTAATAGAAAGTAATAGAAGGGAATTTTAAAATAATTATAGTAGTTGGTCTATTGAAAATAATAGGCTAACTTCTTTTTTTATTTAATGAAAAGTTTTATACTTTTATTGATAGACTAAGCAAAAATTGTTATTTGCTATGATGTAGATATTTTAAATTGATTAAGGGGGATTTGCTTTGTTAACGGTAGATCAAGTTAAAGAACTAATAGGAGAAATTAAAGATCCTATTATAGATGTACCTTTAAAAGAAACAGAAGGTATTGTAGAAGTTTCTATTAAGGAAGAAAAAGAACATGTAAGTGTTAAAGTGGCAATGGCACAATTAGGTGGCGCACCGCAATTAGATTTACAGATGGCAGTTGTTAATGTTTTAAAAGAAAATGGTGCAAAAACTGTGGGTATACGATTTGAAACGTTACCAGAAGAAAAAGTAAATCAATTTAAACCAAAAGAAGAAAATAAACCTAAAACGATAGAAGGCTTATTATCTCAAAATAATCCAGTTGAATTTATTGCTATTGCTTCAGGTAAAGGTGGCGTCGGTAAATCTACTGTTGCAGTAAATTTAGCCGTTGCCTTAGCCCGTGAAGGTAAAAAAGTCGGATTAGTAGATGCCGATATATATGGATTTAGTGTACCAGATATGATGGGTATTGATGAAAAGCCTGGAATTAAAGGGAAGGAAGTAATTCCAGTTGAACGTCATGGCGTTAAAGTTATATCAATGGCCTTTTTTGTGGAAGAAAATGCGCCAGTTATATGGAGAGGGCCAATGTTAGGTAAAATGTTGACGAATTTCTTTACAGAAGTTAAATGGGGAGACATTGAATATTTAATACTCGATCTTCCACCTGGAACAGGGGATGTAGCTTTAGATGTTCATACGATGTTACCTTCAAGTAAGGAAATTATTGTAACGACACCTCATCCTACAGCAGCATTTGTTGCAGCTCGCGCAGGTGCGATGGCAAAACATACGGACCATTCTATTCTTGGAGTAATTGAAAACATGAGTTATTTTGAAAGTAAAGAGACGGGTAATAAAGAATATGTTTTTGGTAAAGGTGGCGGTACTAAGTTAGCTGATGAACTTAATACTCAATTACTTGGGGAATTACCTTTAGAGCAACCGTCTTGGAATCCAAAAGACTTTGCACCTTCAATTTATCAAGCTGAAGACAGATTAGGTAAAATTTATAGCTCGATTGCACAAAAAGTTATAGCTGCGACAAATAAATAGGTATAATATATGCTAAACGTACAAAATTACTTTTATTTTGTACGTTTTTATATTGAATTGTTTTAAAATGCTGGTAAAATAAGTTCTTGTGTTAAGCAATCAACGCATTGAAAAAAGAAGCGACTTGCAAACACGAATATTTTTCAAAAAAGTTATTGACTTTAAATTATAAAGTTGATAAGATAATAAAGTCGTCAAAAACGGCGATGATGTTTTTAAAGAAGAATTTCAAAAGTGTAAAACTTACCATTGAAATAACTATAAAAACAATATAAAATAAATAAAGCAATCGTTCAAAAAATTATTGACTTCAATAATTTAATGAAGTACAATAAAAGAGATTGAACATTAATGAACATTGAAAACTGAATGACAATATGTCAACGTTAATTCCAAAAACGTAACTATAAGTTACAAACATTATTTAGTATTTATGAGCTAATCAAACA
>OKEG01000096.1_pt1 | contig 46205 bp, 43 predicted proteins | sample 1614111 | NCBI WGS metagenome assembly OKEG01 (sample SAMN04436907, study PRJEB24849) | human gut metagenome | biome: human gut; feature: NICU; material: stool | host: Homo sapiens | place: USA: Saint Louis, MO | collected 2012-04-09 | reverse complement strand
GCAAGTTGGGGTGGGACGACGAAATAAATTTTGCGAAAATATCATTTCTGTCCCATTCCCGTAGAAGAACATCATATAATGCTGAAAATGGTTTGAGTTAAAACGAATATCAAGCTCGTCTGATTCAGTCACAAAATTGTCTTGTTATACTTGTCACCTATCATATATAGACCGTGGTATGATTAAATTGGGGATGATAAAGGAGGTTAATAAATATGAAGATTAATACTACAGGTGGTCAAATTCATGGTATTACACAAGATGGTTTAGATATCTTCTTAGGCATTCCTTATGCAGAACCACCAGTTCATGACAATCGCTTTAAACATTCTACGTTAAAAACACAATGGTCAGAGCCAATTGATGCAACTGAAATACAACCCATCCCACCGCAACCAGACAACAAATTAGAAGATTTTTTCTCCTCACAATCTGCAACTTTTACTGAACATGAAGACTGTTTATATTTAAATGTTTGGAAACAACATAATGATCAGACGAAGAAACCTGTCATCATTTATTTTTATGGTGGTAGTTTTGAAAATGGTCATGGTACAACTGAACTCTATCAACCGGCACATTTAGTACAAAATAACGACATTATCGTTATTACATGCAATTATCGTTTAGGCGCATTAGGATATTTAGACTGGTCATATTTTAATAAAGATTTTCATTCCAATAATGGACTTTCAGATCAAATCAATGTCATAAAATGGGTGCATCAATTTATTGAATCCTTCGGTGGCGACGCTAATAACATTACTTTAATGGGTCAGTCTGCAGGCAGTATGAGCATTTTGACTTTACTTAAAATACCTGACATTGAGCCATACTTCCATAAAGTCATTCTGCTAAGTGGCGCACTACGATTAGACACCCTTGAGAGTGCACGCAATAAAGCACAACATTTCCAAAAAATGATGCGCGATTATTTAGATACAGATGATGTTACGTCATTATCGACAGATGATATTCTTATGCTGATGGCGAAGCTAAAACAATCTCGAGGACCTTCTAAAGGGCTTGATTTAATATATGCACCTATTAAAACAGATTATATACAAAATAATTATCCAACAACGAAACCAATTTTTGCATGTTATACAAAAGATGAAGGCGATATTTATATTACTAGTGAACAGAAAAAATTATCGCCGCAACGCTTTATCGACATTATGGAATTAAATGATATTCCTTTAAAATACGAAGATGTTCAGACGGCGAAGCAACAATCTTTAGCGATTACACATTGTTATTTCAAACAGCCGATGAAGCAATTTTTACAACAACTCAATATACAAGATTCAAACGCACAACTATGGCTTGCTGAATTTGCATGGCATGATACTTCTAGCACACACTATCGCAGTGCTTACCATATTCTAGATATGGTATTTTGGTTCGGAAACTTACAAATATTAGCAGCACATCAATATCCAACAACTACTCACCTTAAATTTTTAAGTCGACAAATGCAAAATGATTTAGCTAATTTTGCTAAAAGCGGTAAAATGCCTTGGCCGATGTATCATAATGAACGTCGCTATTATCGCACATATCAATAACGTTATCGCATCTAAAAAAGCACACCTGAATTTGATAGCAGGCGTGCTTTTCATATGAGAATTATGATGATTTGAATGTTTTAGCATAATGATTATTTTTCAATGTGAAAACAACGATTAATCCTAATGCGCCAATGATGGCACTCGTATACGTGATAGCTTGAACAGAAACATGTGTCATGACCAAGCCTCCAATAATGCCTCCAACACCAATACCAGCGTTTAAACTAGACATGTTCCAACTCATTACTTGGCTTGTGTCGCCTTCAACGTGTTGAATCACACCGCTTTGTACTGCTGGATTAGTACTCCATTGCATGATATTCCATATAAACAGTCCTGCTAACAATAGACCTGAACCAGGTAAGATTAAATTCATAAGTAACATCATGACGATAAAAATAGAAACAGAAATCATTAACCAACGCTTACTTGTAATTTTATCGGAGAATATACCACCTAATGATGTTCCAATAACGCCAGCGATTCCATTTACTAGAAGTGCTAATGAAACGAATGACATATCATGACCATTAGATAAAATAAGTGGATTTATAAAGACGAATGTCACTGAGTTTGCAATCAATACTAAAAACGTAATAATTAAATATTTTGCTACTTCAGCAGGTCTTAATATTTTCGAAGTAACATGATTTTCATGAGATGGTGCCTCATGATTCACAGGGCCTCGTTGTATTTCCTGATCCTTCGGTAAATAGATCATCATCAAGAAGCCAACAATAACACTCACAATAATTAAGAATAGAAATGTATAGCGCCAACCTACTAAATCGCCGATAACCGTTCCAATTGGTACACCAAAAACATTGGCACCACTAAACCCTGTATAGACAAGTCCAATCATTTTGCCACGATTTTCAGGTGCTGATAACATCGCTGTAATAGCTAATACTTTTACGATAATTAGTGCTGCTGCTGCAGATGAGATAATTCTACCAACTACTAATATTGAAAAATTTGGCGCTACAGCAATAATGCCATTACCAATGATAAATATAAGTAATGTCCATAATAATACAGGTCTTGATGAAAAACGGTTCGTTAATTTAACCAGAATAGGTCCACATATCGCAAATGTTAAAGCGTACATTGTCACTAATTGACCAACGACAGCTTCTGATACATGTAAGTCCTGACTCATCAAGTTCATAATTCCTGCAACCATCATTTCAACCATTCCTACTATGAAAATACTTAAAATGAAAGTAAATAAACGCATGATTGACATTTTAAAACTCCTTTCAAACAAAATTTCCGATATTCATTTCCCTTAGAATAGCGATTTATTAAAAAATGTGTACAACACAAATTTATTTATAACCGTTCTATTATATAATATTTTGCTTTAATTTTCTGTCCTTAATTGGAAAATTATTGAAATTGTTTTTCAGTATTTGAAAAATTAACACAAGTATGTCATTTAATAATTATGTATAATTACTTCAGTTTCAATAATGGCTCCAAAAAAGCACGCACGCTTTATATGTCAGTACAGATAACTGACTACAAAGTATGCGTGCCTTTATGAATATTTTCGCTGCACTAAATAATAACATTACTATATGTGCATCACTTCATTTCCAATTAAAACTAATGCCTAAATCTGATGCGGTAAAATCTATCATGACTCACTCTTAACATCCGTATTTCGTGCTACTAATTGATGTCTTGCATTGAAAAATTGACCATAGCTTAAATATGTCGCAATCAAAGCAGACATAATGGTCGCAGTTGTATGAATAAACACGACTAACAATTGAAATTTAATCGCTTGTAAAGGTGGTACGCCACCAATAATTAAGCCTGTCATCATACCAGGAATCGACACAAGCCCATATGTTTTAACTGAATCAATTGTTGGCACTATAGCTAAACGAATACTTTCACGTATTGCACCTTTAGAAGCCAATTTAGGTGTAGCTGCAAGTGATAATTTAGATTCAATATTAGTACCATCTTGTACGAATGCACGATCTAAATTTTGGTAAGCTAAATTAATTGCAATCAAGCCATTATTTGCAAGCATGCCGCCGACAGGTATAACTTCATTGGCTGTAAATTGAATGGCCCCTGTCGCAATAGTACCTGCAAGCGGTAATGCCGTTCCAACAAAGATAGCCACAAAGGAAATCAAAAAGACATGGTGCATGACAGGTGATGATCGACTAATCGTATTCCATGATGCGTTTACAATAATGACAAATACACATAATACTAATAGCCATTTGTCATTAATTTTAAAAATATAGTGCAGTAAGAATCCTAAAATGATTAATTGTACGACCGCACGTACTGTCGCCACAATCAAATCTTTAATAATATGTAGGCCTTCTTTATAAGAAATAATAATTGGAATAACTAATAGCAATGCCGTCAGTCCTAATGCCGTATTACTCATGTTGGTTCAACTCCTCTGTATTAGAAATTTGACCATCAACAATGGTTATACGCTTTTGAAAGTGTCGCATACTTTGGTCATCGCTGTGGGTAATCCACATAATGGCCACGCCTTGATCTGCTAATTTAAAAATGATATTTTCTATTTTTTCTTTATTATTAATATCTAACGCACTTGTTGATTCATCTAATAGAAGGATGTCTGGGGTATACATTAATTGGCGTGCAATCGCGATCCTTTGACGCTCGCCACCTGACATATGTTCTATTTTAGAACTTAATTGATAGTGTCCTAATCCTACATCTTTAATTAATTGCTTAGCACGTTTTTTATCAAATTTATCATTACGCGCAAGAGACGGAAAAATCATATTGTCTTCAATCGTTTCACCAAACAAATCGCTTTGTTGCATTAAATAGCTAATGTGTCGACGTAGTATTTCTGGTTCGTAATCATCATATGGTTTACCTTTAAAGTAAAGCGTTCCACTGGTTGGGCTAATTAAATTACATATTAATTTTTGAAATGTACTTTTACCACTACCTGAAGGACCAATAATTGCAATGGTTTCACCTTTATCTACTTTTAAATTAATATGATTTAGTATGACTCTATCACTTGCCTCATACACTAAATCTTTTATCTCTAACAACATATTTACCCCTCCTCGTATCATGAGTTATTTTGATATAATAGGGTAATCCTTTTCTTGAATAGTGTGCTTACCTATAAGTCGACCTAGTCAATGCTTATTACCCCTTAAAATCGCTCTAATAAAACATATCAAATATAGTATTCCCATTTTTGAAAAATTTAGTGCCATTTCATTCTGGAAAATTTTTTTAATATTTATGTAAAAATTGAAGTACACTGCAGTGACTTAGTCTCATCTTTTTAAAAATAAAAAGCCTTTAACATGACATCTCATGCTAACTAAGCATCTAACTTAGTTCTTGCATGACATCATATTAAAGACTTTCTTTATTATTTGTGGATTTGACTACCACATGATATTTTTATAAGTTTCATCATTCAATGAACGGACAATTTCAGTAACAAGACGGACAGAATTTTCATAATCATCTACATTGAGCACTGAAACATTAGAATGCATGTATCGCAGCGTAACACCGATTGTCATCGTTGGAATACCTTCATTTGCGACATGAATACTTCCCGCATCTGTACCTCCACCTGGTGTCGTATCCCATTGTACTTCGATGTTATGTTTCTTAGCTACATCTTTAATATGCTTGCGCAAACCTTGGTGCGCAATACTTGTAGCATCCATCATAATAACAACTGGACCACCGCCTAGTTTACTATCGCTCGTTTGACCTGACATACCTGGTGTATCATAAGCAATACCCACATCGACGGCTATCGCCAAATCTGGTTTAATCTTATTCGCTGCCACTTTCGCACCACGTAACCCAACTTCTTCTTGCACTGTGGCACCACTGTATAAGTTAATGCCAATATTTTCATCTTTTAAACGTTTTAATACCTCAACAGCTAATGCACAGCCATAGCGATTATCAAATGCTTTCGCAGTTAAATATTTATCATTTGTAAGCACTTCAAATTCACTATATGGCGTAACCATATTGCCTACTTCAACGCCAGCTTCTTCAGCTTCTTCCTTGCTACTAACACCAATATCTATAAACATATTTTTGATTTCCATTGGCTTTTTACGTTCTTCAGGCGTTAAGACATGCGGTGGTTTAGAACCGATGATACCTCTAATTTCTTTACCCGAATCTGTTGTAATCGTTACTTTTTGAGATAGCATGACTTGATTCCACCATCCACCAACTGGCGTAAATGAAATAAAACCATGTTTATCAATCTTTGTTACCATAAAACCAACTTCATCCATATGACCAGAAATCATAATTGAGTATTGACCATTCTCAGCATTTTTCTTTCCAAAAATGCCACCCAAATTATCTTCAATAATCTGATCACTGACAGGCTCTATATAGTTACGCATTGCTTCTTTAACTTGCATTTCATAACCAGCAATGCCGTTTACATCTGTTAAATGTTTAAGTAATTTGACTGACTGATTCATGTTATTCATCCTCCTGTATTTCAACTTAAAACTATTGTATCACTAACTTTCAGAAAAACGTTCCCTACCGCTTTATCGTTTTCATGCTAAAATATTTTTAAAATTTTGTGAGAAATACACTTAAAAAACCTCATATCTTCAAAAAAAATGACAAAATTTAAATTTTTGAATAACATCATTTTTTAGTAAATGTTATAATTTCTTTATAATACAAATATCGAAAGAAGGCGACTGACTTTGAAAAAATTATGTTCATTAATTGTAGTAGCATTAGTTTGTGTCATTGCATTATCAGCTTGTGGTAAAGAACAAACCAAAACATATGAAGGTGATGTTAGTGGTAAACATGTACTAACTTCTATCACATATAAAGATGATAAAGTTTTAAAACAGTCTACAATCAACACAATTAAATATGACGATCTAGGTATGGATAAAGACGAAGCCAAAAAGTTATTCGCCAAATCTGAAAGTATTTTCAAAGACCTTAAAGGCGTAAAATACAAAGTAGACTATAAAGATAAAAAAGCAATTGAACACTTAGACATAGATTACACAGAAGTTGACATGAAAAAATTAAATAAACGTCTTGGTGTTTCAACTAAAGAAAATAAAGATATTAGTTTTGAAAAACTTGAAAAGCAATTAAAGCACAGAGGTTTAAAAGAAAAAGATAAAATGGACGACAAATAGTTTATAACATAAAAATGCCCTCAGATAAGACTATGGTTACAAACCTTAATTCATATTCTGAGGGCTTTAATATTTGAAATTCTTGTGTGACCAGCATCCACTACTAATATAAAATTATTTGCAGTAACGCTAAAATCCGCTGCTTTCATTTTCCCGAAATAAATAAGTTAACTAATGAGTTTTAATTTATAATCATGTATCGTTTGCAATTCACCATCGACTTTTCGATATACAATATGATCAGCAGTAATTTCTGTAGGGCTTGATACGCCAACAGCTGCTGCAATATTGAATAAGCCTTCATGCAAACTTGTTACATAGTTTGTAACACGATATTGCTTTTCTCCAACAATCAATGCTTTTTCTTTTTTCGCATCTGTCGTTGCAACACCTACAGGACATGTATTCATATGACATTGTTGACTCATAATACAACCGACACTAATCATCATCCCACGTGCAATATTAACAAAATCTGCACCTAAACCTAGTGCAATCGCAATTTTATCTGGTGTTACTAACTTACCAGATGCCGCCAATTTCACTTTATCTCGAATACCATATTTTTCTAACATGCCAGACACAATAGGTAGAGCTGTAAATAGCGGTAAGCCAACACCATCTTGTAATTCTTGGAATGTTGCACCAGTACCACCTTCACCACCATCAATCGTAATAAAGCTTGGATACTTATCTAGTTCCACCATCGTACGTACAAGTGTTTCAATTTCTGAAACTTTGCTTACTACAATTTTGAATCCTACTGGTTTTTGACCTAATTGCTGCAACTGATCGACGAAACGAATCAAATCTTCAGCATTATGAATAAATTCGTAACGGTTAGGTGAATTGATTGTTTTATAAGGTTCAACATTTCGGATTTTAGCAATTTCTTCGTTTACCTTTTCAGCTTCCATATGACCACCACGAGTCTTAGCACCTTGTGCCAACTTCAGCTCAAATGCGCGTACGTTAGATAACTGTGCAACCTCTTTAAATAAACCTTCACTAAAATTACCTTCTTTATCACGAACACCAAATAAACCGGGACCAATTTGGAAAATGATATCCCCATTACCTTTTAAATGATATTCTGATAAGCCACCTTCACCTGTATTCATCCAAGTGCCCGCTTTAGCTAGACCTTTAGATAAAGCTGTAATGGCATTTTTTCCTAAAGCGCCATAACTCATACCAGATTGTCCTACGATACGTTTTAAAATAAATGGATGTTTTAAATGTTCACCTAATTTTATTGCATGATCATCACTTAAGTAATACGGATCAATCTTTGTCGGTACACGATATTCTTCACGACTAAATAAACGCTCATTCGCGATTTTATAAATGAATGTTGATAACAATGTTGTATTATCTACTGAAATCTCATTACGTTGCATCGGAAACATTGTGTTCTGTATGTAAAAGCCGTCTTGATAATCTTTAGTAGTACCGAAGCTGGTCATACGAGAGTTATATTTTCCAGCCAAAACGATATTTTTATAATCATTACGTGAAAAAGGTTTCCCTTCATTATCCCCAGAAAATAAATACTGACGTAATTCCGGTCCCATTTTTTCTGAAATATATCTAATACGTGCTAATAAAGGATAATTCCTTAATACACTATGTTGTGATTGTCTTTTATCTTTAATTAACCAAATAAGCCCGATAACAATAACCGTAAGCATGAATCCTACAACGATAATGTTAACTATAAATTGCATGACTGTAAGAAACGTCATTACAATCCCTCCCCCAAAATTTCAATTCAATATTTATGATACACCTTACAAAATAAAACACAATGGAAGCGCTTCATTTTATAAAACAATTTTTTGATATGATTTTCATTTTAAATTTTAATGTATAAAACATACAATACAAAGTAATATGTGCTAAAGTATCTATATAATACAACTAATTAAGAGGTATACTATGTCAAATACAAATAAACATTACATAGAAGAAGAATACGCTACCGAACAATCGCGTTTTTTCAAACGTGATATTGGATTTATTTTCCTTTATATATTTTTGGTTAACATCTTGCCAATCATTATCGTCTTTTTAACTTTTGGGTTAGTAGCTGTATTCACTCAACAAGCCCCATGGGGTTTCTCTTTTCCTATTTCAATGAACATTAGCTATTTACTCGCAGTTATTATTTCACTAGCTATTTTTCGTCGGATGCATGAAGATGCGTTTATTCCGATGATACGTACGCAAATCGTTGCCAGTGCTAAATATAAATGGCATATTCTTATATCATTTACATTAAGTATCGTACTCTTTTTACTTTTAAATCATTTCGATATTTTCGCACTAAATGTAGATTCCTTTACTGTCTTTGACATTTACCCGCTCATTAGAGACTATGGTTCCATCAGTTTAATAGCTATATTTTCGTTAACCATTATATTAAATACTTTGATTTGTCAACTTATTTTCCGTCATATTTTAATTCAAGAATTAAGCAGATTAATACCTTTAAAGATTACAATAGTATTATCCGTTATCCTTGAAACACTGTACTATTATCCATACATTAATACATGGTGGGAATTCATTCCAGCATTGATACTAGCTAGTAGTGCGACTTACTTATATTTAAAATCAAACCGTAATTTTATGGTGAGCTATTTCTATCAATTAGCAGTTATACTCGTTTTGCATATTTTCATGTAAAATTTTTTCAGAGTATTATCCATTATCCATACACATCAAAAAGCACACTTAAAAGTCAGTATCACAACTCACTTTTAAGCGTGCTTTATTTAGATATACTGTCGTTCTAAAAACGAGCCATATAGAATGTTTCATGTCCTAGCATGAAGCACATGAATCGCCATGCTCAATATACCTTTTAAAATTTAAATATTCATTAACTTAATATGCTTTAATTCACTTCATTAAAGACTATTTGCTGGGCGTGGTGTTGGTTTTTTCAATAAACTCATAATCATTATTACAATGACTAACATACCACAAATTAGATACATCCATTTAAATCCTACTAAATCGGAAATAGGTCCCATCAATGCGCCACCTAACGATATACCTAAGTCTGCACAGGCAATAAATAAACCTAACAACATATTACGACCTACTTTTGGTAAGACGAAACTTAAGTATGATGTTAATGTTGGATACACCATCGCTTGTGTCATTCCTATTAATATTGCACTACCATAGAAAATAATTGCACCTACTTGCGGACCAAATGCCACTACAAATGACGCGATCACTAATAATGATAGTACAGATACCATATATTTAGGATGCCACATACCATCTGACGGAATGTATTTCCTTAAGTAAAATCTTGCTGCAACAACTGCGATTGCTTGTATAGTTAAAAAGATACCTGCATTCGCGAATCCTAAACTCACTGTGTATAACGGTACAAATGTACTAACTGCACCAAATACAATCGATGCAACAATCATGATAATACCACTGTTCAACAACTCTTTATTTTTGAAAAATTGCGCAAAAACAGTTACAGCGTTAAACGGCATTTTTTCAATCTTATCTGACGTATCGGGTTCCTGTTCAGCAAAGGTCACGCGATAGCCAAAGAATGTTGTTGTTAATGCGATAAAGATAATGACAATTGCAAATAGTGAAATATTATTTGCATTCCAAATACCTACGGCAACTAATGGTCCGATTAAGTTTGGAATCGTTGAAAATAGCGAGTACAATGATACACCTTCAGAACGATGTTCCTCTGGTAATGCATCAATAATACCTAACTGTAAAGACATAGAAAAGAATGCCGTACACACACCTTGCATAACACGTGCTACGAAATAACCTTCTAAGCCAGTAAAACCATAAATAATTAAAGCTATGGCATTGATAATCAAAATAATTCTTAATACTTTAATGGGACCGACACGAGCAATAATTTGTCCTGCCCATGGTCGAAATACCATTGCTGTTAACATGTATGCCCCCATAACGATACCGATAACCGTATTCGTTGCGCCTAAATCATGCCCTCGTAAAGGTATAAACACGTTTAAGATTGCATTGGCACTAAAGAACATCAATGTTAATATATATAATCTCAAAAAGGGCCAAGCCATTGCACCTTTCATTATCTCACTCCTTAGAATGATAGTTGTTTTTCTATTAATTCTCTTGTATAAGCATTGTCACTTTTATGCAATGCGCTTGTCGGAATTTGTTCTTCTATTTTTCCGTTTTTAAAAATAATTAATTGATCACATAAATACGTGGCAGCTTGAATATCATGTGTGATAAAAATATAACTCAACTGACGCGTTTCACGTAAATGAATCAATAAATCTAATATTTGTGTTTGAATTGACATGTCGAGTGAACTAATAGCTTCATCAAACAAAATATATTTAGGGTTAATACATATTGCACGCGCAATCGCAACACGCTGTGCCTCTCCACCTGATAACATATTAGGATATTTATCCATGTATGCCTTAGATAGACCAACTTCTTCCAACAATGTAATTGCTTGGACTTCCATAACATCTTTAGGTTGTCCATCACATTGACACATCACTTCAAATAAGATTTCTCTAACAGTCTGAAATGGGTGTAATGATGACGTATAATCTTGAAATACCGCACCAATTTGATGACGTCTCACTTTCTTCTTATGCATCGGTTGATCATTTAAGGTTACACAACCTTTATCTGGTTTCTCAATACCTAATATCATACGACTCAACGTCGATTTACCGCTACCACTTTCTCCGATAATCGCAATCGTCGCACCGATTGGACACTCAAATGACACACCTTTCACGATAGGTGTTCGACGACGCTTAAAAACATGTGCGCTTTGATATGACTTTTCAACATCTTTAATTTTAATCATGTACATCACCCCTCATCACATGTTTAAAATGATCATTAATCTTCTTCTTAGTGGATAATAAATACTTCGTATAAACATGTTCTGGATGATGCAAGACTGATTCACGCGTACCATGCTCAATCAGTTGACCATTTTTCATCACAACAACACGGTCTGCAATCTTGTTAATAACCGTTAAATCATGTGAAATGAAAATCATCGCACAGTCAAAGTGTTTTTTAATATCTATAAATGCTTCCAGTACATCATATTGTGTAATTGTATCTAAAGCCGTTGTCGGCTCATCAGCAATGATTAACTTAGGTTTTAAAGCTAAAGCTAAAGCAATCATTAATCGTTGTAACATCCCTCCTGATAACATGTAAGGGTATGATTTTAATATACGTTTAGGATCTTTCAAACTTAAATAATCCATATATTCAATTAATGTCTTTTCAATTTCTTGTGTAGACATTGACGTATGTACTTTCATGGTCTCAAACATTTGTTTACCGACAGTAGTTGATGGGTCAAAGGCACGACTACCTTGTTGCATGACCATCGCGATATCTTTACCACGGTATTTTTTCAATTGTGCTTCCGATAACGACAACATTGGCTTACCATCAAAGGTTATATCACCTGTTACGCGTAATCGTTCTGGATTTAAACCTACAATCGATTTGCATGTAATTGATTTACCGCTACCACTTTCTCCAATAACGCCTAAAGTTTCACCCTTAGTTAATGTAAAATTCACATCACTCACGAGTGCTTGATCTGTCCAGGTATCTGTAATCGTCAAATGCTTAACTGTTAACAATGTCATGATTGCACCACTCCTTTTTTCACAGAACGAAGTTTATCTTTAGAAGAGATGCGGGGATCAATGGCAATTTGTAAAGCATCGGATAAGAAGTTAAATGCCATCACTATAATCACTATGGCAATACCTGGCGCAAACATCATTTCAGGATGTGTAAACATCACTTTTCTAGCTTCGTTAAGCATCATGCCCCACTCTGCAGTAGGCGCTTTGACACCTAATCCTAAAAATGAAAAGCCAGATATTTGCAAGATCATTGAACACATCGAACTACTAGAGATGATAGCAATATCTGCTAATGTTAACGGCATAATATGTTTGTGAATAATTTTCATATCATTCATACCGATTGTTTTAGCAAATCTTACATGGTCAGAAGCAGTGTACTGCATAACACTTGTACGTATAACACGACAGAACCATGCCCAACGCGTCAAAATAAATGCCATGATAATATTTTCGGCACCCATACCAAACAATGCAATCAATGCTAACGTTACAACATAACTTGGGAATGCCAACATAACATCACACGCACGCATGATTAAGGCGTCAACAAACCCTTGGAAATATCCTGATAAGAATCCTAAAATAGATCCAATAAGTACAGAAACAAATAGCGCAACAAAGACATATAACAAACTTGGTCTAATCGCATAAATTAACCTAGTTAAAATATCTCTACCTAAATGGTCCGTACCTAGTAGATGTTGAAAACTCATGCCAGCAAATTTGTTTGCTGTATCGATATGGTTAGGATCATAAAATGTCACAAGTGGTGCTGCTAATCCTAAAAAGACATATAATACAATAATGCCTAAAGCAATCACTGCACCCTTATCTTGTAATAAACGTTTTAAAATTATCATCGTGCGCCCTCCCTTAATCTTGGATTTAATAGCGCATTAATGATATCTGCTAATGTATTAAATACAATAAATAATACAGCTACAATTAATACATATGCTTGAATGACTGGAAAATCATGTTCAAGTATTGCTTTTAAACTTAATTGACCTAGTCCAGGCCATGCAAAGATATACTCGATAACAACTAGTCCACCCATTATCATTGGTATAGACATACAAAAGATTGATACCGCAACTTGTAAAGCATTACGCAACACATGCAACATTAATGTGATAGATTTCACACCGCTTGCTCTTAAATAAAGTACATAATCTTCATTTAATTGTTCCACCATCGAGCGTCTAACATTTCTAAAGTAAATACCAGCATAGGCAATCGTAATAACGATCACTGGCAATATGTAACTTTCTGGACCTGTTAATCCAGAAGTCGGCAATATGTTTAACTTCACTGAAACGTAAATAATAAGTATTGAAGCTATCCAATATGATGGTAATGCAGTTAGAAAGAAAGCCACTGAACGTATCGCACGATCAGTGAACTTTCCTCTTTTTAATGCACTAACTACACCTAAAATAATTGATGTAATCATCACCATAACACTTGAAATTATTGTTAATTTCAATGTATTCATAAATGCTGGACCAATGCGTTCAGCAACAGGATCACCTGTAATGTAGCTTGTACCAAAATTAAATTGCATCGCTTCAAGTAACCAATTTTTATATTGAATTAATAATGGATCGTTGAAACCGTACTTCTCATTCGTTTCTGCAATCAACTCTGGTGTTACATTTGGCGTTCCTTGTGCATGTAAAATTGTCACAGCTGGATTTTCATTTGTAATATACGTCAATAGAAATGTCATAAAACTTACTACAATCATCAATGGAAACATGAGCGCAATACGTTTTAAGATAAATTTGAACATCTAAACGCTCCTTTATTTATACTGCATTTCATTGAATGGTAATTCATACTGTGATTGTGTGAATGATACTTTTTCTAAATCTTTCGGCGCAACAACTGTCATACTACCGTGTGAAATAGGGATAAAGATACCTTCATCATCAATTTGTTTCAAAATGTTTTTATAAGCGTCTGAACGCTCTTTACCGTTTTGGATTTTAAATGCGTCATCAATGCTGTTGTATATTTTATCTTTGTTCTCAATGCCTGATGTTGCACTTTCATAACCATTTTTCGCTTTAAATGCTGCAATCGTACTTTGTGGATCGTACAATAATCCCCAAGTTTGGTTGAACATTAAGTCATAATCACCAGAAGTACGACGTTCAGCAATTTTATCTGATGTTTCGCCATTGATGTTTAACTTAATACCCATTTTCTTAAATTCTGCTTGTAAGTATTCTGCTTGTTCTTTTTGACTTGAAGAACCTTTGTCATAGTACATTGCCATTTCAAGGTTTTTACCATCTTTTTGACGAACATCGCTGTCTTTACCTTTCTTCCAACCAGCTTCATCTAATAATGATTCTGCTTTTTTAAGGTCATACTTACGTGTTGGCATATCGAAATTAATGTCTGTTACATTTTTCGCAAATAATTGAGTTGCTGGTTTTTCTTGACCATCTAAAATTTCTTTGGCAATTTTATCTCTGTTTACCATATGACCAATCGCTTGTCTGACTGTTTTGTCACTGACAGCGTTATCTTTTTTACCAGAATTGACAACTAACATTTTCGTATTCATAGGTTGACTACGCTTAACTTGATAGTCACCTGTATCTTTCAATTGTTTTAAAGAGTCTTTGTCTAAGCTATCTGTACCTCTATCATCTGTGAAGGCAAAGTTCGTTTCACCTTTTTTCATTGATAGGAATGCTGTTTCACCAGCAGGCATTACTTTTGCTTGTACTTTGTTAAGTTTAGACTTTTCGCCCCAGTATTGATCATTTTTGTTAAAGTCTGCAGACTCATCTTTTTTGTGTTCACCTAATTTAAATGGACCAGTACCATCGAACTTTTTAACGCCATCTTTTGTTGTGCCGTTTTTAAAGTCTTTTGGAGACACAAATACATATGGACGAGGCATCGCTAACTCAGCCAATGCTGGTTGATATGCTTCTTTCAAATTCAATTCAACCGTGTACTTATCTTTAACTTTAACATTGTCAATTAATGTTGAAATCTTTAACCAAGAATGCAATTTTTTGTTTTCTTGAACTGCGTCAATATTTTTCTTAACTGCGTCAGCATCAAATGGCGTACCATCATGGAATTTAACGTCATCTCTCAAATGGAACGTGTATGTCTTCCCATCTTCAGACACTTCCCATTTTTTAGCTAGTAAAGGCTTAATCCCATCTTTCGTGTTACGTACAAGCGGCTCGTATATCATACTTTCAGCAGACATCGATCCACCGTAAACATGCGGGTTCATATCCCCGATATCTTTAACCGTCGTATACGTTAATTGCTTATTCTCTTTCTTTTCTTCTAAGCCTTTATTACCACCACAACCAGTTAAAATTAGCCCTGATGCAAGTAACATTGCACTCATTTTAGTTAGTTTTCTCATTTGCTTTTCCTCTTTCTAAATTGATAAGTTGCATTACTTAATCAAATCGTAATGATTATTTTTCTCAATTATTTGCTTATTTTTATGTAAATGTCAAACATAATTCAATAATTTTTTTCTATTATAAAACTTCAAACCCTTATTATGAAAGCGTTCTATTGATTTCCAAAAATTTTGTGACGAGTGCCTTATCTTCTTCAAATAGATTTGTATTAAATTGAGAAGATAGTTGTTGATCTTCATGTGTCTCATTGTACGCCTGGCAACTTGCTTCATAGCGAGTTAGGAACTGATCAATCATTGGCGTTTTGATACCTAGCATTTTCCCAATATGCTGAATCATCGCCGTTCTGTAATAATCCTCACTCGGCATTCTTGGAATTTGAACAACATCCTGTTCATTTTTATAGACTTGCTTAAATGGTACAGCTGAAAAATCAAAGTAATGTCCGTTTTCGTCTGGCTGTGAAAATGGATCAATGAGGATTGCGGTATATCTTACATAAAGTAGATATTCTTGTAAGATATCTGGCAAGATTTCGAAATGCTCAATATCACCTTCATCCAAAGTTTCAGGACGTACTGGATAATTTTCCTTCACCATAAACTGAAGCAGGTTGACTGACGGCACTCTAAATGCTTGTAAAATAGCCATCATTTCCTTCCACATTAAACGCATTTCACGGATTAGTGTCATCGTTATCGGTCCTTCAGGAAATAACTTATACACATAAACCGGTACATCCGTTCCTTCGAAAATGGCTTTCAATGAAAAGTCATTCATAAATAGTGGTGGGTGCACATAAAGCGAACTGTTTCGCGTTTCAGCATGCAGTGGCGATTCAACGACTTCTAATTGAATCTTCAATTGCTCAGCTAAAGCAGAGATTCGTTGACACATTGTTGAGTTTAAATGTGTCGATCCCATGTACAATTTCTTTTTTACACCTGTTGTCAAAACGTGGTTTGGCACTTCTTTATCGAGAATACGTGTATCGCCAAGATACGTTGAAAATGAAATAACCTCGATATCTTTATTAAATTTAGACATAAATTGTTCGACAATCATTTGCGAACCAAATGTCGGTGATATTAGAATGACATGTTTCACACTCTGCAATGTTTCTAATGATAATTGTTGTAAAGTGTCATAGTATGCATCTGCTGTGCATGCCATTACAATCGTGTCGTATTCACCTTTTACATTTATTACATCTTTATATAAGCGATTAATATCAAATTTACCTTCTAGGTGTCTATGCGCCTCGTTTTGTACTTTAACTTCAAATCGCTTTTCTTTTTTATACGCTCTATATAAGCGTTTTGATTTTTCTGATGTTGAGGCACGTCCAACCATATCAATCTCATAATCTGATTTTAAATAGCAAATATTCGCTAATTGGATTGCGACCGGACCAGTGCCTATCATTAATAATTTAGACATCCGTAATACCTACCTTTATAGCTGCTTTTTTATAAAGTGCTATATCAAAAATTTGCTGTGGTCTCATATGTTTATTCACACATTGCCACTTACCTTCCGCTGTTTCTTGTGACGGATAATTAAATATTGCTTTGATGCCATCACCAAAGCGCATTGCAACTACGACATTTTCATTTGTTAAATCATATAATTCTTCTAAAATGCTGTACTTTAAAGGAATTGTCGAGCTGAATATGATATGCGTCACATCTTTGATATCTTTAAGTTCAGATACCTTTTGATCCGTAATTGTTATATCTTCATTTGGTGCTAAGACGTTAACGATTCTGCGTCCTAGGTCAACGGCTTGTGGATCAATATCAATACCGATAACTGAAGCACCTGTTTCTTTTGCTACTTGAATTAACGTCATTGGATATGCACCTGAACCAACTAACAATAATTTGTCATTGCTAGCTATACTACATTGTCCAAACTCTTCATCAATACAATGTTCTATATTGTCAAAGTAACCTGTGGTAGACGCCTGTCCGTCTAATAGACGTCTAGCTCTAATGACTTCCACTTGTTTAACACACTGCGCTGTAATATATTGCAGTGATTTTATTAATTGTGCTTTTTCTTCAACGTCACGCCAAGCATTAAATTGTTGTTCATAAATAGGATTTAAAATAAATTCACTATAGTCATCCATCAATGTTTCTAATGCTTCGATATATTGATCGTCTTGTAATACACGCTCGTAATGCGCTTCAAACTTTTCTAAATATTGTTGTAATATCAATTTGATTTCATTATTAAAGTTATTCATTGTAGGCTCCTTATTCTATATATGCTTTTCCTGTTGCTACAGTTGTAACCTGTCCTTTAATTGAAGTTTGATATCCCAATTGGTGACATCGCTTTGATGTCACTAAAATACTGCCCCCTGGCTGATGTACTGTAAAATCTTTGCATGCGTCATTACGTTGATAATTATTAAAAACCCCAATTGATGCTGTACCAGAACCACAGCTATTTTCCCAAATTAAACTTTGGATTTCTGGTATATAGATTAATGGCTGTAAAAATTGACGTTGTTCATCAAAAAGCATCATACCTACTGTTTTATATTTGTGATTCCATTGTTGCTCACGCACATATGTTTCAACCAAATGTTGAATTTCTGTTGTTACTTGATTAACTGGAATCACATAATGTACATATGTTTCATAAATAATTTCTATTGCTTTCCATGAATGATTACCCATATTAATTGTTGTTGGCACAACACGATGGGCTTGTGGCATTTGAACTTCATAGTATTGGCAATCATGAATTGCGCATTGCACTAAATCCGAACAGCCAGATACCTTCACCTTAAACTGTTGGTCTTTAAGCAAATGACTTTCCTGCAAATGATGTATATATGACATCGTTGCATTACCGCAAAATTCATTACCGCTCATAACCAAGTGAAAATCATTGCCATCATCATTTTGTGTTGATTCTATAAAGCCTACCTGTTCACAACATACATGTGTTGCGGCCATCAACTGATTGGCGATAGATGCATATTCACTAGCATCATGTTTTGAATGAACAAGTATCGTCATATTCCCCGAAGGATTATACTTAGAAAATTCTATAACCTGCCGATTCATACGACACTCCTTTAGATGTATTTTTTAGAGCCTCTGTAATTTTAATTACTAGAGGCTCTTATGCAGTTGTTGCGAAGCAATCAACTGTATTCCTCTAGCTCTTTTACCTTAAGTGATTTTTTAGAAGATGAACCTAATAGTTTCCCATCTATTAGGTAAGTCATGCTAATCCGCAAAGTGGAAAGCATGACTTAGTAATCGGTTGTTGCATCAACATGCAACCGTAAACCTTATTTAAAGTTGCTTCTTGTGGCTCTACAAGCGAATGCAGTTGTCCGTTAACTTCATTCACTTAGATGCTTTTACTGTTTTCACCTCAACTAAAACTTCAAAAAAGTTGCAGAAATCAAATCGTAACTATTACGATTTGATTATATACTATATTAGTTGAGAATCATTGTCAATAAAGGTTGTAAATGAATGCTCATTTATATTTTTTGAATCCCTCCATAAACATCGCATTCTCAGCACATTCAAGTCTTTTTGAAAATTTTTATCAAACAAAAAAGCCAGCTTCAACGTAAAATACGTTAAAACTAGCTTTAAGCAATACACTTCATCAAATAAACAAACATTTATTTTTCAAAGGTTAATAATTCCCCGTCATTTGGTACAACAACTCTATTACCTAAGTCGTTAGAATTTATAAATTCATTCAGCTCTTTACGAGATAAATGCCAATGATTGACCGCTTCCATATGCACAACAACTATTTGAGCAAGCGGCAATGTATGAGCAACTTTTAACACATCATGTTCATCCATAACTAATGGACCACCTTCAAAGAATTGATTTGCACCACCATTAAGAACAACAACATCTGGTTGATATGTTTTTAATGCTTTTTCAACCCCTTCAAACCAAACTGTATCTGCTGCTAAGTATAATGTCGGCTCTTCAGAATGTTTTAAAATCATACCGTGAACATGTCCTGTCATTTTCAAAATTTCACCATGACCATGTTGAGCATCTGTTTTAACCAACTCAATTTCTCCAATGTGTGTCACATCATTAAATACAGAAACGTTTGTAAACCCATAACTCTCTACTTCACTAGCATCTTCTTCATTTTGTGCGTAAATTTTAATATCTTTCGGCAATACTTCAATTGCTTTCGGATCAAAATGATCAATATGCAAATGCGTTAAAATCACTAAATCGATGTCATTTACAATGTCTTCAATTGCCATAGGTAGTTCTACAAGTGGATTGTTTTCTTCTTGTCTCGGTGAATTTGGAAATGGTTCAAATGCGCCTTTGTCACTTAACATTGGATCAATCAAAATGCGTTTACCTCCATACTCAATCACGGCCGTGGCATTTCTTATATGTCTAATATTCATGTTAAATCCCCCTATTTCATATGTCTGTCATTGCGACAATATGCATACATTGCCTACTTCATGCCAAATTATTTTCCTCTGGATATCGATTTTAAAACAATTATTCCAATGTCCGCTTCCACGAATCATCACTCAACATCTCGCCAGGCCATGTGTAAGCCATAACACCGCCATCAATGCGAATTGTTTCACCAGTAATAAATGAACTCTCATCAGATGCTAAAAAGACAACGAGCTTGCCTACTTCTTCTGGTTTACCTAAACGTCCCAGCGGTGTCATCCATTTCTGATTTTCTCTAAACGCTTTGCCTTCCTCATCTTCGCTAGTACCTGTCAGTTTATCTACTAACGGGGTTTCAATTGTACCTGGTGCAATTGCATTGGCTCGAATGCCATCACGGCCATACTCAATTGCGATTGATTTTGTAAAATTTATCACTGCACCTTTCGCAGCATTATATCCAGAGCGATACAAGTCTGCTGCTTGTCCGGAAAATGAAGACGTGTTAACAATAGAGCCACCTTGAGTCATCATTAAAGGTAACATCATTTTCGTCATCAAAAATGTTCCACGCATATCTACATTCATAATCTTGTCATACACATCTAACGGGTATTCATGAATTCTACCTGCAGCATTGTCAACGCCCGCATTATTAAACAACACATCGATTCTTCCAAACTGTTCCTTTATGTCAGATACAAAGTCTACCACTTGTTGTTCATCTGAAATATCCACATTATACGCCTTCGCATTGTCACCATTACTTTTAATCTTATCTACAGTCTCCGATACCGCTTCAGCTATGTCTACCGCCAATACATATGCACCTTCTTGAGCTAAAGCGATTGCTGAAGCTTGACCGATACCTGTACTTGCCCCTGTTACAACTGCAACTTTATTTTCCAAACGTTTCATTCAGTCACTCCTATACAACATATCTTAAACTTACAGTCCTTATTTTCCACTGTTCGATGCTTCATAAACCTAATAGATAAGTCTCCAGGCAGTCATAGCTACTCTCTGCTATACAATTTCTATTGAATAACTCAAAATATTTAACAATATTAGTTTTTTATTTTCTGAAAATTGTTACTTTTGAGAGTATTTTTTGTTACACTTTAAATATTTAACAAAGGGGGATGAATAATTGATGACATCTAAAGAAAGACAAAAAGGCTCTATCGTCAATAGTTTCTTAAATAGTGTTGAAAAAATTGGAAATAAATTACCAGATCCAAGTGTATTATTCTTTTTAATGTGTGTAGGTCTAGCAATTTTGACATGGCTTGTCTCACTATTTAATGTATCCGTTAAGCATCCAGGTACACATCAAACTATCCATGTTAAAAATATTTTAAGCCATGATGGTTCTGCGATGATTATGAATGATGCCATAAAAAATTTCTCAGAATTTCCTGCATTAGGTTTAGTACTTGCTGTTATGATTGGCATTGGTGTCGCAGAGAAAACAGGATACTTCGACAAGTTAATGATTTCTGTTGTGAATCGCGCACCACGTTTCTTAATTTTACCGACTATTATTTTAATTGGCATTTTAGGAAGTACAGCTGGTGATGCTGCGACAATTATCTTGCCACCGCTTGCAGCAATGCTTTTTATTAAAATTGGCTATCACCCTATTGCTGGGTTAACGATGGCATATGCTTCCGCTGTTGGAGGATTTGCAGCAAATATAGTTGTTGGTATGCAAGATGCTTTAGTCTATTCATTTACAGATCCAGCAACACGTATCGTTTCAGAGTCTATTAAAACAAACGTTGCTATGAACTGGTACTTTATCGCAGCGAGTGTCGTTGTATTACTTCCTACGATATTGCTAGTTACAACTAAACTGATTATTCCTAGGTTAGGTCAATATGATGATCGTTTAATGCATGATGATCATGAAGAAACGTCTTCACATATTACTGACAAAGAAGCACATGCTTTAAAATGGGCAAATATCAGTTTCATAGTCACAATTATTTTATTAATTATTACAGCCATTCCTGAACATAGCTTTTTAAGAAATGCTAAAACAGGTAGCTTACTAGACGATGCGCCATTAATTAACGGTGTCGGATTAATTATTCTTGTTGTATTTTTAGTACCTGGATTAGTTTATGGGATTTTAAGCAAAGAAATTAAAAATACAAAAGACTTAGGGAAAATGTTTGGAGAAGCTGTAGGATCAATGGGTACATTTATCGTTATCGTTTTCTTTGCAGCACAGCTACTCGCGTTTTTAAAATGGAGTAATTTAGGCATTATTGCTGCTGTTAAAGGCGCTAAATTGTTAGAACATCAAAATGGGATTGTACTAATTTTAGGAATTATTATTCTAAGTGCATTAGTAAATTTATTAATTGGTAGTGCATCTGCTAAATGGGGAATTTTAGCACCCATTTTCGTTCCAATGCTCATTATTGTAGGATTTCATCCCGCATTTACACAAGTCATTTACCGTGTAGGCGACTCGATTACCAATCCAATTACACCGATGATGCCGTATTTACCTTTATTATTAACTTATGCACAAAAATACGATAAACGCATGAAGTTAGGTGCTTTACTTTCTAGTTTAATGCCGTATTCAATTGCGCTAAGTATTGTGTGGACAGTATTTGTCATTATTTGGTTCTTATTAGGTATCCCTGTTGGACCAGGTGGACCGATATTCGTTAAATAGCAGTTTTTAAAGGGATAAATTAAAATGCCACTATACAAGATTTGACCTGTATAGTGGCATGATTTGTTATGATATAGCGTTCGAGATGAAACTCTGCATTTATATGAACAATTATAGTCTATCACTAATAATATTTAGTCTGTTCCAACCGTTAATTTGGTTTACAACAAAGACAAGATCAATAATTTGTTCTTCATCATAAAATGATTTTAGCCGGTCAATAATTTCAAACTTCTTAAAGTCTTTGATTGAATTTAACATTTCTGCAAATTCAAGCGTCACTTTTTCTTGATCAGTAAATAAATCTAAATGTCTAAAACTCAATACTTCATCAATTTTCATTTGTGTTACACCCAATTCCTTTAATTCTTTTTTATGGATATCAACACAATAATGACAACCGTTAATTTTTGAAATTAATAACTTAATCAATGCACTAAGTTCATCATTAACGGGTGATTGATGAATAAACTTTTCACCTTGGCTCATTACAGACATTAACTCTCCATTTTGTTTCTTGTAATTATACGGCATTTGCAATCTCTCCTTTACATTGTTTAATACCAATCCAGTGATACTACACTTCGAACAATATTGGATAGAATTTAAAATTCTGTATAACATCTTGTCAATCTGTGCTTTAGTTAAAACATTTAGCGCTTATATTTAAAAAATATATAAAATATGAAAACAGATTGAAAGGATATTATACCTTGCTCTACCCTTTTTTATAAAAAATCACACACATTTGAGAAAATTTGATAATGTCAATAAATCACGTCATCGCCATTGTTATTCAGTATATAATGTTTTTATAATGGCCAAACTATTATTTCATTTACATTAATGGGGTTCACTTGTGTTAATGTACTGTAAAAAACTGGGGAAGTATTAGTGATGATGAAGTGATTGATATTAATTGCGAAACACCTTCGATAGCAATGACATAGATTATTGGAAGATTAAATCAAAAATAAAGAAGACCCTAGTGGCCTTCTTTTTTATCTAATTCTTCTTTGATTTCGTCAGGTGATTTTAATTGATTTGCTGGTTTTAGTAATTCACTTAATTTTTCACTTTCTATCATATCTCCACCAAATTGATAATTATGTTCTGGTGTAGCATAAGCAGTAAAATCAGCTTTTTTGTTTTCATTGATGTAGCCTTCAATCACAGCACTACCCATAGGACTTGTTTCAAAGTTAGTGAAATGTACAGATTTCATCGTGTTCGGTTCTTTAGTGTTATGCTTGAGATAAAGTGTAATGCGCGCTTGTTGTTCTTTATAATAAATTGATTTTTGTTTTTCTTTTTCGTCATATTTCATTTTAAAATGTATGACCGTAGCGACTATACATACGCATAAAACAACACCAATAATTACAAAAACATGTTTTTTGGACATTTAACCACCTCCAACTTTTAGTGACTCTTCTTTTTGTTTAGCTCTTTTTTTATATCATCAGGCGATTTTAATTCCTGTGCTGGCTTTAGTAACTCGCTTAATTTTTGACTTTCTATCATAGCACCACCAAATTGATAATTATGTTCTGGTGTAGCATAAGCAGTAAAATCAGCTTTTTTGTTTTCATTGATGTAGCCTTCAATCACAGCACTACCCATAGGACTTGTTTCAAAGTTAGTGAAATGTACAGTTTTGATTGTGTTTGGCTCTTTGGTATTATGCTTGAGATAAAGTGTAATGCGCTCTTGTTGTTCTTTATAGTATATTGCTTTTTGTTTTTCTTTTTCATCATATTTCATTTTAAAATGGATACCAGCAACATTAATTAATATGATTAATATAATACTAGTTAATATTAAAATTTTCTTTTTCGACATGTATCACCAGCTCCTAATGTAAGATGGGAAATGAAAATTTTTTATAGTTCTGTAATAATTAATGTTATAGTTTATAAATCATAGTACCACTATCGTCGTATCTAACAACGTGAATATTAGAATTAACTATTGATGAGAATTGAACGATATGATATTCCGCTTCTATAAAATTCGACACCCTACTAACATAAATATCTTCGATAGCAAACGATATTTAACATGTACAAATCAAGCTAAATATTACGTGAAAATCACTGTTTAGTGTTTTTCTTTTTGTTTATTTCTTCTTTAATTTTTTCAGGAGATTTTAAATTTTCAGCGTTCTTTAATTTTCCTAAAACTTCATTACTTCCTGTCAATCCTCCAGTGAATTGATAATGATGTTCTGGTGACCCATATGCAACAAAATCAGCTTTTTTGTTTTCATTGATGTAACCTTCAATTACGGCATCGCCCATAGGTCCTGTCTTTAAACTTGTGAAATGTACAGATTTGATCGTGTTCGGTTCTTTAGTGTTATGCTTGAGATAGAGTGTAATACGCTCTTGTTGTTCTTTATAATAAATTGATTTTTGTTTTTCTTTTTCGTCATATTTCACTTTTAAATAGATACCTGCAACACTAATTAATATGATTAACATAATACTAGTTAATATTAAAATTTTCTTTTTCGACATATATCACCAGCTCCTAAAATGTGGTGGAATTTTATACAGTTTACATGATTATGATACTACATAACACGCTCTTAAAAAGTAAAAGTAGCTATTTAGTAATGAGGAAATACTATATTTAAAATTGTATGTTTATATCAAGCTAAGTTTAACGGATTAAAGGGAGCAGGTCTATCACCTGTTACTAAAACTTATAGACTCAAAACCAATTAATTGTATTTAATATTTGCAGAGACAAATTCGAATCACTTGTTAGACTTCGAGTTTTATTCTGTCGAAGATTCAAATACATTATTTGATAAACATTAAGCAATTAAAAGTGTTGATATAAAGTTCATCTAAGATCATCGAAATATTGCGGTTATGAAGTGGTTAACAGATAAATACAGTGAAAATTGTACTAAAAATTCAACTTTTCATTTTTATGTGTAAGTATGATTAACTTGAAAGCAAAATTAAAACGACCGCATAGTTTTAGCGGTCGTTCTTTTTAGACTCTAATTCCTTTTTTATCTCATCAGGTGTTTTGGTTTGATGTGCTGGTTTTAATAACGTGCTTAAATTTTTACTTTTGATCAAACTTCCACCAAATTGATAATGATGTTCTGGTGACCCATATGCAACAAAATCAGCTTTTTTGTTTTCATTGATGTAACCTTCAATTACGGCATCGCCCATAGGTCCTCTTTTTAAACTTGTGAAATGCACAGATTTAATCGTGTTTGGTTCTTTAGTATTATGCTTGAGATAAAGTGTAATACGCTCCTGTTGTTCTTTATAGTAAATTGCTTTTTGTTTTTCTTTTTCGTCATATTTCACTTTTAAATAAATGACTGTAGCAACTATACATATACATAAAATAACACCAATAATTATAAAAACATGTTTTTTGTTCATTAAAGTAACTCCTAAAATGTGTTGGAAAATGAAAATTTGTTTGCAATCTGCAATTATGAACATTATAGATTATAAATCATAACACTAATATCATCGCCTTCACTCACTCGATTATTAAAATCACCAGTTAGTGAAAATTGTGCAAGGAATAATTGCCTATCATGCTTTTATATCATTATTGCCTTACTAATATTAACAAAACCGATAGCTATTACATTAAATGTCTATCTCCCACACCTCAAACACATTTTTATACAGGACGCACTGTAATTTCATTCACGTTAACGTGCTTTGGTTGTGTTAATGCATATAATACTGCTTCTGCAATATCTTGTGGTTCAAGTTTTTTACGATCTGTTGGATTGTATGCGGCAGTTATGGCTGTATCTACCATTCCTGGAGAAATGCTTGTTACTTTAACGCCTGTCTTTGCCAACTCTTTTTCTAATCCTTGAGTAATAGTGTGAACTGCTACTTTCGTCGCACTATAAATCGTACTACTTTTCGTTACTTCAAAGCCAGAAATAGATGCAATGTTAATAAGATGGCCACTTGATTGTTCTAACATAGTTGGTAATGCAGCCTGTGCCGTATATAAAGTGCCTTTGATATTCACATCAATCATACTATCCCACTCATCTACTTGATAATCAGTAATCTTAGACGATAACATTTGTCCCGCACTATTGATAACAATATCCAAACCACCGAATGTTTGTTGTGCAATTTTTATCAATTCATCGACTTCTTCTTTTTTCGTTACATCTGTTGGCACTACCTTCACACTATCTTGAGCTAATTGATTCGCCACATTTTGTAGTTTATCTTTATTTCTACCGGCTAAGACAACTTTCGCCCCTTCTTCATGTAATAATGTAGCGATTGCTTCTCCAATACCACTACCTGCACCTGTAACTAGTGCTACTTTATCTGTTAATACTGTCATAATGATCGACTCCTTTGATTCTTTTTATTTTTTCAGGGTAAATCATAAATACATATTACTTTTAAAAAGCGTATCACAATTCATATAACGGTCATAATAACTCGCTTCATTTTCATAGATAAATTACATTACAAGCCATTCGAAACATACAATTAATCGTTGCTTATATTTTTTATTTTTAAAAATGTTGAAAAATCGTCACTTCTTTATTGTAAAAACATTATATTAGTACTAAAGTTAATACTGTGATTTATCATTCGATTGAATGATTAGAGGGAGGAATAAAACGTGACATATCATGAGCGTGTTTTAGCATTAAGAGCAGAAAGTAAAAGAACTGCATTTGATTTTCGATTCGAAGATTTATTTAGCAAAGAAGAATGGCTAAGTATGTCGCTTGCAGAAAGACAAAAAGCTGAAAAAGCATTTCGACACGAAGTTAAAAATATGGACGATGTAAGAATGCCCTTCTCAAGTGTCCATGACGCCCAAGTAAAATTATATAATGTTATATATTCTTATAACGGCATTAAACGTAATTTTAAACAAGTTGAAAATGAAGGATTCTAATATCATTTCGTTTATATATAGCAGACATGATAGAATTTTATATGTAAATCTTGTAGGTAATCGTTTTAAAAATAATATAAGCATGACTAAAGCCACATCCAATATAGGACGTGGCTTTTAGTATCGTTCCAGATTTGTGGGGAGTTAGGGTTTACTTAATTAAAGGGGTCTGCCCTCAATTGCTCACCAACGAGGGCAAGTTACATCAATCACACTTCAATTGCCGCCGACTAGGGGTAGTAATCATTGGCAATAAGAACTAGTTAGTGACTAACGATTTACGTTCCATAGCAAAGTGATACAAACGCTCAGCATCAATGTAAGGCATAGAATCAATAGTTAGGTAACCATCTTTGATGTCACCAATCAATCCTTGATTTACACCAGTGTTCACGTAAATATCATAGCTACTTACGTCTGAGAAAATAAGCGCTTCAATCTCTTTTCTCATAATCATCACTCCAATGTTTATATAGTATTTATATAAACTCTCTCGTCTCTCTCTATTTATTAACTTCTTACAAGTCTAATATTACATGAATTTCCAAATAAATAAAGAGTTTTGTGATGTATTTCACAAATTTATCACTATTTTGGAAAATTAAGAAATATTTAATTATATAAAAGTTTAATAAGTAAGAAAATATGATAAAATGTAGATGTTCTTTAGACATTAAAAGCTTCTAACATGATATGGAATCCAAGATTCCGATATCATGTTAGAAGCTTTTTTGTTGTGGTGATTATATTGATAATGGCATGAATGAACGCATGCTGTCTTAGCTTCAGGAATCATATAAGATATTAAATTTCAGTTCTTTGAATGTTTTTTAATTTCTTACTAATATCATCCAGTTCATTCTTCGCCTTTTTAACCCAATCCCCTTGAGCTACATTATCAAATTCACCTTTATTTTTTTTGAAATGACTACCTATATTTCACAGCTCACTTTAGATATCGAACTTGTTTCTTCAGAGTTACTTGTTATATTACCAGGATTTATTTGATATTCCGTTTGACTCATGATTCATTACCCTCACTTGGAGTAAATTGTACCGAATCTGTAAAAAAGATATTTTCTTCTTTATTTTCGACAAAGGTAAATTCAAGACTTCTAGAACCTACGGATGAACCTTTTAAATCTCCATCACCTTTCAATAATAGTTTCGGAGCTTTGTTGGTTGGAATATTATATCTTTTTCGAAGTTGCTTCACATTGTAGTCATTGTTACTCAATTGATATTCTGCTGAATAACTAGGTACATTTGGATTATATGCAATGTCACCATCTTTATAATCATTAATATCTTTAAAGTCACCGTATTGTACAAAAAACTTAAAGTCTTCAATTTCTTTTCTTAATTTATCATCAGCTATCGGTTTGGTTGGAATGATTCTATTATGTTCCATTTTCACTGGATATTTTGTATCTTTATTATGTGAATACCCTTTACTATCCTCGGTTATTTCTCTAACAACAAAATTACCTTTCGTTGTTCTAGTATTACGATTTATATAAAGTACCATTCCTCTAGATTCCATATTGCTATTATTTGTCTCAATAATCATTTTAGAGTGAATTATCCAAGTGCCTTTATCTCCTTTTTCAAACTCTTCGTCACGAAATCCTTCTTTATCATAAAAGTCTTCAAGATTTTTGGTTGGATACAAGCTCAACGTTTTGTTGAAGTTTTCTTTAATTTGTTTATCTTTACTACTTTCTTCTTTTTTCATTCCGCAAGCGCTAATAAAAACAGATAGTATCATCAAGCATAGACACAATTTTAACCTTTTTGAATGAATCATCATTTCTCCACCTTATATTTTTAATACTGATTCAACCTTTAATTTATACAACTAAAGCGAAAAATTATTTTGAACACTTTATGGAATTTTCATTTCAAACTTCTATTAACCCTATTCAGTAGGTTTGAAATTAATACTATCAGAAAAATACACATTTTCTTCTTTATTTCTTATAAAGTTAAATTCTAGTTCTTTAGAACCTACGGATGAGCCTTTTAATCGCCATCACCTTCATACAGTTTGAAGTCATATTTACCAATTGTAAATGACGACTAGATGATATATAGTTCAAGAAACATCAAAATTCGTTAAAACATAATCAAATTTTATTATGTTCAAAACTTTATTTTCCAAAAAATAAAAAAGAAGTTAAACAAAGATTGGTTGCTTAACTTCCATTATTGAATTCATTAGTCCGATTTGACATAGATCCCGAAAAATAATGGCTAATAGCCACTTATAGTCGAAATTACGAACTATATAATTCATTTATTATTAAATGGATTATATACTTGTTGTGTTTCTTAATACCTTTTTATACTTTAATATCTTGAATTTTTTCTAAATCATTACTAATATCTTTTAATTCGTCTGTGGCATTTTTCACCCAAGCCCCTTGTGCCGCATTTTTAAAATCATCTTCAAATTTTTTGAAATGACTTACCATTTGGTCAAGTAATATTTTCTCATCACTTTTCAGCTTATTTTGATGATCATGATGCATACGAACATGTTCAGGCGCAATAACCTCACTAATCTGTTCTTTTTCCTTCATTTGTTCCAATACTGCTAAATCTGGTAAACCACTAAAATCAAGTCCCACGCTTATTCATCTCCTTCAATTCTGTCAGATTGTTTTAGATATTCTCTTCTTAAATCATCTTTATAATCTTCTAATTTCATTTCGTGATGTCGGATACGTTGATTCGTTTCTCTATCGAAAGATTCTATAATACGTGTCATCCTGATCATAGCGTCTTCACTATAATTCATTTTATGTTTGAGATATAAGAAATGATCATACATTTGTTCACATTTCCTACGTGTTTGATGTCTTAATTCATCAAGTTGATTGAATGCATCATTCAATTGCTTTCTTTCTTCATCATAGGCATTTTCAAGTTCATTAATATTTTTATACGTAGTAAACATTACATCATCCCATCAATCTGGCTCGCTAACATTTGGTCATTAGAAACAATTGCTTCGATACTCTGTTTAATTTTTGCGATATAGCCATTACAATTTTTATAAACATCATTTAATTTCTTTATCTTATCATCAATTTTTCTTTTAGGATCTGTTTCAAGTTTACTTTCATACGCGCCACCTTTTCTTAATTCATCTATAACCTCTGCAGAGGTCAATTTTTCACCAATTTCATTTCCAACTTTTTGCGCTTTTTTCCAGTTGTCTCCAAATTTATGCGCCATCACATGATACATTTTTTCAAATGTTGGCTTTCTTCATTCACTAATTGATTTAATCCTTCGGCAATGGTTAGTGCTGTTAAAGCTTCTAATAATTGTTGTTGGGAGGAAGAGAGGGGTCCACCTGTTATTTGAATCCAATTCGCTCTTAACGTCTCTACTTTATGTAATCTATGCCTCGTTTGTTTACGAACGGATTTTAATGCTTTATTATTTTCGTCTTGGTAGCCTTTAACTTTGTTTAATTCAGCTAAGATTATAGCCTGTGTTCTGCTCATTAAAATACCACTCATTGCATGGCCTTCTCCATTTTTAAGTACTATTTTTTCTCCAGCAGTTTCATATAAATGATTGCGGACACCTGCATCTAATTCGTCTTCATCAGACACAAATCTTACAATGTGACCATCGTACTTTTCAATCAATTTTTTAAGTTCTTCTTGATCGGCATAAAGGCCGCTCACATCTTTGATCGCTAATGGAGCTGGATTATACACAACGATATGTTTAATATCATTACTCATACCTAAAATCATCGCATCTCTACCGCCCAGCGAATGTCCGGTAATAATATCAATATCATAGTCTTTTTTGATATTTTTGATAAAGTCTTGGGTATTTTTATAATGTGGATCTTTATCTGTGACGGAATGAAGGCCAATATTGACATCGGCCCCAATATCCTTTAGCGTTTCACTCGCATCTATATATCCTTGATAAGAAGGAACACCAAATGTTTGTTTTAATATTGCGTCTTTGTGTACATTAGTACCTGTCATACCTAAAGTAACTTTGCCAGTGTCTTTATTTAAAAAGGCGCTTGTAGTCGTACCTGTTTTGGGGTCCGTATAACTTTTAAGATATGAAAGATTTTTAGGGAATTTATTTTTTTCTTGTAACTTTTTAATTTGTTTATCAATTTTATTTTGTTTTAAACCACTGTTATTTGCGTTTTCTATTTCATAACTTATATTAGATACTGTACTTGTTTCTTCAGAGTTACCTTTTATATTGCCAGATTTTATTTGATATTCCGTTTGACTCATGATTTATCATCCTCGCTAGGTGTAAATTCGACCGAATCTGAAAAATAGATATTCTCTTCTTGATTTTCTACAAACGTAAATTCTAGATCCTTAGATCCTACGGATGAGCCTTTTAAATTGCCGGATCCTTTCAATTTTAATTCGGGCGCTTGTTTGGTTGGAATATGATATCGTTTTCTTAACTGTTGAACATTATAGTCATCATTATTCAATTGATACTTTGCAGAATAACTTGGCACATTAGGATTATATGAAATATCACCATTTTTATAATCTTTAAAATCTTTAAAATTTCCATATTGTACAAAGAACTTAAAGTTTTCAATCTCTTTTTTTAACTTGTCATCCGGTATAGGCTTTGTTGGAATAATTCGATTATTTTCCATCTTGACAGGATATTTTTTTTCTTTACTACGTGAATATCCTTTACTATCTTCAGTTATTTCGGTGACAATAAAATTACCCTTCGTTGTTCTAGTATTGCGATTGATATAGAGCACCATTCCTCTCGATTCCATATTTTTCCCTTTTGGTTCGATAACCATTTCAGAATAAATAATCCAAGTCCCTTTATCTCTTTTATCAAATTCTTGATCTCGAAAACCTTCCTTATCGTAAAAATCATCGAGATTCTTGGTTGGATATACACTTAATGTTTTGTTGAAATTTTCTTTAATTTGAGCGTTTCGACCATTTGTTTTTGTCATAATGACACAACCTCCAATCAATATAATGAGTAATACCAAACATATACCGAGCGTTAATTTCTTTGAATGAATCATCATTTCTCCACCTTATATTTTTAATACTGACTCCGTTTTTAATATTTACACCTATTACGAAAAATTGTTTTGAACAAATGAATTTAATTGTAATTATTTTGTTTTTCAAATCTTCTTATCAGAATTATAAAACAATTAAATCAAAAGATAAAGTTTGTATGATTTACAATTAATTCCTGGAATTATCTTTATTATCTTTTACCTAATTAGAGCATTATGAAAATTTAACTCCAAACTTCAATTAACCCTATTCAGTAGGTTTGAAATTAATACTATCCGTAAAATAAACATTTTCTTCTTTATTTCTTATAAAGTTAAATTCAAGTTCTTTAGAACCTACGGATGAGCCTTTTAAATCGCCATCACCTTTCAACAATAGTTCTGGTGCTTGTTTCGTTGGTATATCATATCTTCTTCTTAATTGTCGGACATTATAATCATCATTACTTAATTGATATTTTGCCGAATAACTTGGTACGTTTGGATTGTATGAAATATTCCCATTTTTGTAATCTTTAAAATCTTTAAAGTTGCCATATTGTACAAAAAACTTGAAGTTTTCAATTTCTTTTTTTAACTTCTCGTCTTTTATAGGTTTTGTTGGGATAATTTGATTATGTTCCATCTTGACAGGGTATTTTTTATCTTTATCATGGACGTATCCCTTTTTATCTTTAGTTATCTCACCTACTATAAAATATCCTTTCGTTGTTCTAGTGTTACGATTGATATAAAGTATCATCTCTCTGGATTTTAAGGCTCCTTCTTTTAATTGGATGTTCATTCCAGAATTAATAATCCAAGTCCCTTTATCTCTTTTATCAAATTCTTGATCTCGAAAGCCTTCTTTATCGTAAAAATCTTCAAGATTTTTAGTTGGATACAAGCTCAACGTTTTGTTGAAATTTTCTTTAATTTGTTTATCTTTACTGCTTTCTTCCTTTTTCATTCCGCAAGCCCCTATAAAAACAGATAGTATTATCAAGCATAGACACAATTTTACCCTTTTTGAATGAATCATCATTTCTCCACCTTATATTTTTAATACTGACTCAGTTTTTAATATTTACAACTAAAGCAAAAAATTTTTTTGAACACTTTATGGAATTTTTATTCCAAACTTCTATTAACCCTATTCAGTAGGTTTGAAATTAATACTATCAGAAAAATACACATTTTCTTCTTTATTTCTTATAAAGTTAAATTCTAGTTCTTTAGAACCTACGGATGAGCCTTTTAAATCGCCAGATCCTCTCAATTTTAATTCCGGAGCCCTTTTGGTTGATATATCATATCGTTTTCTTAATTGTTGGACATTATAATCATCATTATTCAATTGATAGTTTGCGGAATAACTTGGTACGTTAGGATTGTATGAAATATCCCCATCTTTATAATCTTTAAAATCTTTAAAGTTGCCATATTGTACAAAGAACTTAAAGTTTTCAATCTCTTTTTTTAACTTATCATCCGTTATGGGCTTCGTTGGAATAATTCGATTATGTTCCATCTTGACAGGGTATTTTTTTTCTTTATTATGGACGTATCCTTTTTTGTCTTCTGTTATCTCACTTATTAAAAAATATCCCTTAGCTGTTCTAGTGTTACGATTGATGTAAAGTACCATCGCTCTGGATTTTAAGGCTCCTCCTTTTAATTGGATGTTCATTCCAGAATTAATAATCCAAGTCCCCTTATCTCTTTTATCAAATTCTTGATCGCGAAAACCTTCCTTATCGTAAAAGTCTTCAAGATTTTTAGTTGGATACAAGCTCAACGTTTTGTTGAAATTTTCTTTAATTTGTTTATCTTCTTTCACGTTACACGCGCTAATAAAAACAGCTAATAATACTAAATACAGCCAAATCCTCAACTTTCTTGAGTGAATCATCATTTCACATCCCCATTTTTATTTTTGATGCAAAGTTAAGTTCAAATTCCAATATTAATAATACTAGAGGAAATTTTATGATTAAATTCTCGTCGATTTTAATTGTTAGTTGTATTTTTCACATATCAACATCACAAATTATTTAAAAAGCGCAAATATCTTTATAATTTTTATTGGCCTAACCAACTAATTAATTAAGATAAATTGCGCTTATATTTAAAATAATAACACTGAAACTCAATGTCTTTACTTATTAAAATTGATGTTTAAATACATCTTTACTAACATTCATTTTTCGGTTTACATTAATTTGTTAGATAGCGATATATATCATCTCTTACAGCTTTATCGAGTGCTAAATCCATCGTTACTACGTTTGAACCATTCAGCATTTTATCTTGCTTCTCTGAACCTTCTATATATCCAGCAGTTCCTAAATAATAAAAATATATACCATCATCATCTTTTTTCTGTACAAAAATATACATTTTAATTCCTTTTGCTCTATGGGACAAAATTTTCTGAACTTCTTTTGTTTTTAGCGTTCTATTAGATTTAGTAAACCATTTTAATTCATCTTGACTTAAAAATTCATCTTCATATTTTGTGCTATCACTTATATCTTCATGCTTATCATAAGTGATAAATATTGGCATTTCTTGGCTTCTTATCATGTATCCCATGATTACAGACGAACCATTTTTATTCCAATTAAATATTTTGCTAAAATCTTCTCTTGAATATTTATTATATAAAATCAGTCCATTTTTACCTTTTTGGTATTTTTCATTGTTATACTTTGATAATTCAATAAGATCTTCTAAAAATATTTTAAATGTTTGATTACTTAGAGCATTAGTAAATGCATCGCTTAGTCTTATCATTCTTTCATTACGTTCTATAATGGGACTTCCATAGATTTTTTCAATTCCTGCGTTGTAAAATGAGAAATCTAAAATTCTTAATGAAGTATCTATATCATTTTCTGTTATATCCTTAACTTCGTTCAGCATTTTATTTTTTAATTCATCATATGTTAATTCATTTTTTAAAAGTTCTTCTAAAACTAAACTATCGATTCTTTTCAATCCAGGTGCTATTTGCCTTGAAAAGAAAACCAGATTTTTAGATTCATTTTCCGTCAATAAAGCATCTATTTTTTTATACCTTACTAAAAACTCGTAATAATTACTAAATTTAGAAAATATAACGCTTGGATCTATAGAATGTTGTTGTATAAAATCCATTAGTAACGGCATGTGTCCCAATCTATTTTCAACTTCTTCATAAGCTTTTAATATTAATTTATTTTGATTCAATGATACTGCATCCAATGAATTGTAAATCTGTTTTTTAGCAATTTCTTCAAAATTAATTGTAGATACTCCATTAATCGAATCGTTATTCGTTAAAAACTTCTTATAATTATCTTTATTTTGCGATTGATCCCCAGAAAGCGCAATCGGAATTAAATAATTTGTCTTATAATTACCAATAAAATCAATTACTGTAACATACTCTTTGTTTGAACTTTTTCTTAATCCTCTACCAAGTTGCTGAATGAATATAATACTAGACTCTGTTGGTCTCAACATTACAACTTGATTGACTTCTGGAATATCAATACCTTCGTTAAAAAGATCTACAGTTATAATATAGTTAATCTTACCTTCTTTTAATTTTTCTATTACAATTTGGCGATAATTAACACTATCATCTCCTGTTAAAGCAACACTTTTAATCCCTTTTGAACTTAGTTTATCCGCTAAATCATAAGCTTCTTTTTTGCTACTTACAAAAATTAATCCTTGTAAAATTTCACCTGAATATCCATAGTAATCTGTTTTTTGAATAATATAATTAACTCTTTCATCGGAAGTTAAATATCTCAATTTAGTTACATCATCTTCTTTTATACCTTGATGTACATAATCAGTCACACCAAAATAATGAAATGGACATAAAATATCACTTTCTAATGCAGCTTGTAACCGTATTTCATACGCAATATTATAATCAAATAGTTCAAATATACTTAATTCATCTGATCTTTCTGGTGTTGCAGTCATTCCGAGCATAAACTTAGGTTTGAAGTAATTAAATACTCGTTGATAAGTAGATGCAGCAGAACGATGTGCTTCATCAAAAACAATATAATCAAATTCTTTTTCATCAAATTGCTTAAAATTATCATCTCTAGATAATGTTTGAATGGTCGCAAATAAATATTTGGCATCGACATCTCTATGTTTTCCTGTCAACAATCCAAAATCACTATCATTTTTTATAGGTAATACTTTTTTAAATTCTTCCTTAGCTCTATTTAAAATCCCCTCATTATGGACAATAAATAAAAATTTATTAGGGTTTACTTCTCTAACATCTAATGCACATAAAATCGTTTTGCCTGTACCAGTTGCAGATATTATTAACGCCTTATCTTTGGCTTTATCCCTTATAGCTTTTAATGACCTTAATGCTTCTGCTTGCATTAAATTCGGTACAATTTCCACTGATTTTTCACCTTATCAGCTATCAGCATTTGAGTTTGTTCAACCTCCGCTAATTTTTCTAAGGAGCGGTACTCAAATGATTCTTTATATGAATTAATCCATTGCTGAGTCAGTGGGGTACTGTTTTGCCATAACAAGTCAAATTCATTTTTTACACTATCAACCAAATCCCCATTTTTCATAGTAGACAGTAAAACATTATGCTCATAATTAACCTTTAACGCATTAGATGTTAAATTAGAGCTTCCTATTACCATAGAACTATAATCCTTATGTTCAAAAATATATCCTTTGGCATGGAATCCAGCAATATCGGTTAATCTTACCTCTACATTTTTTAATTTAAGTAATTCTCCATACATTTTAGGACTATTAAACCCTAAGTAATTAGATGTTAATATTTTCCCTTTAACACCCTTATTGCTTAAATCTAATAGTTGAGCCTTTAAGCTGGCTAAACCGCTTTCTGTTATAAAAGCCACAGAAAAATAGAACGTTTCACATTTTTGAAGTTCATCTATAATTGTTGAAAGAACTTTTTCATTTTTATTATTTACTAAAAGCTTCGGTGTATAATTACCTTTATGAGAAATATCTTTGTCTATAAACCCTTTATGTAAAGATTGATTGAAATCATTTAGTAATCTACTCATATTATCCCTCAGTCATAATTTTATTAACGGCTGGTATATCCGCTGGGGCCCAATTTAATTTATCAAGTTCGTTTATTGACAACCATTCAATACTCTTATGTTCAGTTAGAGTTGGTAACTCTTTGTTTAAAGTACATTTGTATGTTGTTAACCTAACAATTCCAAAATCATATTCATGTTCTGTAGTTATAACTTTGTCTCCAACAATTAGATCACATTTCATTTCTTCTCTAATTTCTCTAATCAAAGCGTCTTTTTCAGTTTCATTCTTTTCAATCTTACCGCCAGGAAATTCCCACATTAAAGGTAGACTCATTTCTTCACTTCTCTGTGCACAAAGAATTTTGTTATCAGAAAAAATAATAGCTCCTACTACATTGATTACTTTTTTCATAAGACTCACCCTTCAAATTAAAATCATCTTAATTGTTATTCTATCAAAAATTACAAAACTATATATAAATCAATATTAAAAATTAATATTTTTCAATTTCCTGCATGATATTTCACTCTTACATCTACTCCATGCATTTTCATACACATCTATTATATAATACTTGTGAAAAGTATTGTCTTGGGGCTGTGTTTTTTTACTTTTGGGGCGTATTTCTTTATAATTCATTACATAAATGTAAGGGCTTTAGTTTTCATGTTTTATTAAGTCTAACTGAGATTTTGAAAGGATGTTTAGCAACAATGAATAAAGAATTATGGATAGAAAGAGCTAATGATAGTTTAGTTAAACATTTTTATGAGCAGCAATCTGACATTGAACAGCGAGAAGGTTTTGAAAGTAAATTAACGTTTGGTACTGCGGGTATACGCGGAAAATTCGGTCTTGGTGAAGGTCGACTTAATAAGTTTACTATTGAAAAATTGGCATTAGGTTTAGCGCGTTATTTAAATGCCCAAACAAACAATCCCACAATAGTCATTCATTATGATATTAGACATCTTTCAGCTGAATTCGCCCAAATTATTGCTAATGTATTAGCAAACCATCAAATAACAGTTTATTTACCTGATACATATAAAACGACACCGGAATTATCGTTCGCGGTGCGCAATCTTAATACTACTTCTGGCATTATGATTACAGCAAGTCATAATCCGAAAGACTATAACGGCATTAAAGTATATGGTTCTGATGGCGCGCAACTATCAACAGATGCATCAGAACTTGTAAGTCGCTATATTGAAGACGTTGGCGATCCATTACAGATTGATATACCAATTTCAAAACAAAATACATCTTATATCAAGCCATTTCCGAAATCTGTAACTGATGACTATATGAAACACATTCAAAATATGATTGGCTATATTCCTAAATCTGATTTACAAGTTGTGTTCACTAGTTTGCATGGTACAAGTGTTCCGATTGTACCTAAGTTATTAAAATCTTTGAATTTCAATCAATTTAATCTTGTAGAAGCACAATGTAAACCTGACCCAAATTTTAGTTCAGTTCAAAGTGCTAATCCTGAAGACCATCGTGCTTTTGATCAAGCAGTCGAGCTAGCGCATAAAAATGATGCTGATTTATTAATATGTACTGATCCTGATGCAGATCGCCTTGGAATCGCTGTGCGTGATGTCCATGGTCAAATTACATATTTTAATGGTAACCAAATTGGCGCGCTGTTACTTAATTATCGTATTCAACAAACGTCTCAATTACGTCATCGCTTAATGATTCAATCCATCGTAAGCAGTGACTTAACAAAGTCATTAGCACGCTATAATAATGTTGAATACAAAGAGGTGCTGACGGGCTTTAAATTTATTGCTCAGGAAATAAGACAACTGGATGATTATCAAAATATGATTTTCGCCTTTGAAGAGAGTTACGGTTTTCTATCAGATCCTTTTGTACGTGATAAAGATGCCGTACAAATTGTGCCACTCATTATAAAATACGCTTCTGAGTTAAAATTATATGGCAAAACATTGAAAGATGAATTAGAACAGATTTATCAAACTGTTGGTAGACATGAGGATACATTATTCTCGCATACGCTAGAAGGATTAGAAGGGAAAAAGAAAATTAATGCAATAATGACCAAATTCCGTTCAAATCCACCGCAAGAGATTCAAGGACTGAAAGTGAAAGCAATTGAAGATTATTTAACTAGCGAGGTTTATCAGTTGGATAAAGATACAACGTCACAGATTAATTCTCCTAAATCAAATGTTATTCGCGTCTTATTTGACGAAGGATTTATCGCTTTACGTCCTTCTGGTACTGAACCTAAAATTAAATTATATGTGTCGTTAAAATGTCCGAATTTTGATGATGTAGCTCAAAAAATTAATGCGATGATTTTTAGCTAATTAAAAATTTTATACATCGAAATATTACATTTCATTTTATACTTATCAGCCCTTTTGAAACTAGAATCCTTATGTTTTCGCGTTTTGAAGGGGCTAATTTGTAATAATTTTTCAAAAGTATATTAGAAAATTAATTTTCATGTATTTTTCATATTAAGCGGTAATAATATAATAATTAATACCGCGACCTATTTAATTGTTTTCGCGATGAAAAAGGTTTAGAATTACAAAAATAACTATTTTAAATTTAGTTACAAATATATTTTAGAAAGGATGTGAAATAATGAAAGGCTCTAAACAAATACTTTTGATTATGGGCATTATATCTCTTATTGTTTTATTTATTTTTACATTATTCATCATGGCGCAATATGCAAAACATTATGAACAAAAATCCGACAGTTCCAACGCACATACTTTAAATTCATCATCAGCCATAATTGAGCAACATACTATGTCGAATATAGCGTCTCTAGATTTATACGCTCCTGTTCGTAACATTACTTCTAGTCGTGATATTCATCCCATTTATTTCATGACAAAAGATTAAAACTTCCTTTTTCATAACCCCATTCAACTAATAAATTAAAAAATGATAAAAACGTACTGTTTTTTAGAAACATACATATATAAGAAACGCATCCATTACTAAAAGACAGTACATTATATTCTATCGGGAAGGTGCAACAATGACCGTCAACATCGTATTTAGTATCGTATTCTGCATAAGTATGGTTATATTAGGCATTTATGTCGCAATAACTAAAGATTTCACACTAATTTCTTATATAAATCAAACGACCATTGCAGATAAACACAAGAACCAAATTGCATATATATTTGCGTTATGTATCAGTTTGAGTGCAGTATTTTTAATGTCTGCAATTCTATGCTTCGAATATGATTTTATTGCATTGTCATTCTTATTTTTAACGATAGCATTATTACTTATCGCATTATTCTACGTTTGCTTTTATAAAATTACAAAATATCCATAAATATTTGCGATAGTGTGTTGGTTAGATTTAATGGTGCGCTGTCAGTAAGCAATTGTTTGCGAAAAAAATACAACCTTGTACGAATACAAAGTTGCATTAATATAGAAAAATTTATGCTTTTTAATGTTATAAACCTAATTCTTTAATAAATCGTGTTAATTCTTCTCGCATACTGTCATCTTTCAATGCATATTCTATGGTAGTTTTAACGAAGCCTAATTTTTCTCCAACGTCATAACGTTCGCCTTCGAAGTCATATGCATACACTTGGTTATCATTATTCATACGCTCAATCGCATCTGTTAACTGAATTTCGTTACCTGCGCCTTCTTTTTGCGTTTTTAAATAATCGAAAATTTCAGGCGTTAATACATATCGCCCCATAATAGCTAGGTTTGATGGTGCCGTACCTTGTGCTGGCTTTTCAACAAACTTTTTCACTTCATACTGACGTCCATTTTTAGTTAATGGATCAATAATTCCATAACGATGAGTATCTGCTTCCGGAACTTCTTGGACACCTATAACTGAGTGCCCCGTTTCTTCATAAACGTCAATCAACTGTTTCACTGCTGGCACTTCAGATTCAACAATATCGTCACCTAATAATACCGCAAATGGTTCATTGCCGATAAATTGACGCGCAGAACTAATCGCATGCCCTAAACCTTTTTGTTCTTTCTGCCTTACATAAAAAATATTCGCAAGTTCCGTTGAATACTGAACTTTTTCTAGTAACTCAGATTTACCTTTTTCTTTTAAAACCATTTCTAATTCTTTTTGACTATCAAAATGATCTTCAATCGCGCGTTTGTGGCGACCTGTCACTATAATAATATCTTCAATTCCAGCTCTTGCAGCTTCTTCAACGATATATTGTATTGTGGGTTTATCTAAGATAGGAAGCATTTCCTTTGGCATCGCTTTAGTTGCTGGTAAAAATCTAGTCCCTAAACCAGCAGCGGGAATGATTGCCTTTTTTATTTTTTTCAAAGTTAATGTGCTCCTTTTCCTAAGTATTAAATCTATGTATCAACGTCATTTTAACACTAATTAGAACGCCTTCATAGTGTCATTGAGTATGTAATTATTTCTTGGGAAATTTGATTTAATTTTAAAAAACAGGCTTACTTCATATAATTTATGAAATAAACCTGTCAATTTTAGATTGATTATGCTTTGTGATTCTTTTTATTTCTGCGTAATAACGCTAAACCTAGAATGCTGAATAATCCGCCGAACAACATACCTTTGTTTGTTGATTCTTCTCCACCTGTTTCAGGTAGTTCAGATTTCTTAGATTGTTTTTGTTTAGTTGGTGCCACTGGTTTAACCTTTTCATTGATTTCAATAACAGGTGTTACTACCTTACCTTGTTCCACTGGTTTAGAAGGCTTTTTAGGTTCTTCTTTGGCAGGTGGTACTGGTTTACCAGGTTCAGCTGGTACCTCTGGCGTTGGCGGTGTTGGTGTTTCCGGCTCACTCGGTACTTCTGGTGTCGGTGGCGTTGGTGTTTCTGGCTCACTCGGTACTTCCGGTGTCGGTGGCGTTGGTGTTTCCGGCTCACTTGGTACTTCCGGCGTCGGTGGCGTTGGTTCGCCTGGCTCACTCGGTACTTCCGGTGTCGGTGGCGTTGGTGTTTCCGGCTCACTTGGTACTTCCGGCGTCGGTGGCGTTGGTTCGCCTGGCTCACTCGGTACTTCTGGTGTCGGCGGCGTTGTATCTTCTTCAATCGTTTGTTGACCTTCATTTTGACCGCTTACTTTTGGAAGTGTATCTTCTTCAAAATCAACACTGTTGTGTCCACCGAATTGATAATTAGGTTTATCTTTATTTGTATCTTCTTCAATAATTTCATTATGCTTATTGAATCCATGAATTTGTGGCACACTGTCGAAGTCGATATCAATGATGTTACCACCTTGTTCATACTTAGGTTTGTCTTTCTCTGTATCTTCTTCGAATGACTGGTTACCATTATTTTGACCTTGGATTTGAGGTACACTGTCGAAATCGATATCTACGATATTACCACCTTGTTCATATTTCGGTTTGTCTTCTTCTGTGTCTTCCTCGAATGACTGGTTACCGCTATTTTGGCCACCTTCATAACCTAATTCACTCTTAATATCAACGTGGCTATTTTCTTCGATTTCTTCAATCACGCCATAATTACCGTGACCATTTTCAGTTCCTAAACCAGAATGAGAAATATGATGATTGTTTTCAGTGATTTCCTCGATTGGTCCTTGTGCTTGACCATGTTCTTCAGGTAGTTCATCTACTAGTTCAATCAGATTACTTTCAGTTGTATATTCTTTCGTATCTTCAACTGTTGTATGGTCGCTCACTGCGCCAGTTACAATACCTTTTGTAGACTCTTCGTCAAATTCAACTAAGTTAGACTCAGTTGTTACTTGGCCACCACCTGGGTTTGTATCCTCTTCATATTCAACAACATCAGCATGATGTTTTGAATTTTCATGTGTAGATTCTTCAAAATCCACATGAATAGAATCTTCTTCAGTTTCAATGGTACCTTCTACATGACCTTCTGAACCTTCAACAGCTGTATGATATTCAAAATCAATTGGCTTAGAATCGTTACTTTCTTCGATTGTACCATTCAATTCATGCTTCTCCACTGGAGGCTCAGATTTAATGTCTAACTCAATTGGTTCACTCTTATCAATGATAGGATCATTTGGTTTATCTTTACCATCGCCTTGAGCGCTATTAGAGTAAAATGCAACGCCATTGTTCCAAGTTAATTGAACTGGGTAATAATAGTTAGGATAGTATGGGTAATTTTTATGATATCCTGAAAGATGTGTTCGGAAATTTAAATCTTTAGCATTTTGATCATATTCACCTTCATATTTAATTACATAGTCTTTTGAATTATCTAAATCACTAAAGTCCAAAGAATAACCGCCATCTCCTGTGTAACTTAAGTTTACTTTGTTAGTCACATCTTCAAATTTATTGGCATCATCAAGCTTTGCATAAACACTTTCAGCTAATTCATCTGAACCAATGTGTTTATATATTTTAACTGTTGGTTTATTAGCATTTTGTTTATATCCAGATGTTACTTGACCAGTTACTGTGACAGAAGTTAACGACTGATTGTTAGGCTTCACGTACGCAAAATGGCTAAATTTCCCACCTTCTTTATTCAAAGTATCAATTCGGCCATTAACAGTAACACCCATTCTATCTTTAACACCGTCTAAGTATTTTATGTCAAATTGTTTAGATATCTTCTTCTCTCCTAAGGTCACTTCAATATTTTGGTTACCTCTTTTTGTCACTGTTGTTGGGTCGATAAATAGGTTTAAATCTAACTCAGCTTTTAAATCTTTTTTACCTTGTACATATTCTTTAAATGTATACCTAATTTTCCTTTCTTCATTCACTTCACCTACTGCCATAACTTGCCCATCTGTACTTTTTATTTCTGGAACTTTACGCAGTGTTGAAATACCATGCGTTTCTACATTATTACTTAATGTGAAATCAAAGTAGTCCCCCGGTTTTACATCTTCACCGAATTTCCATTTATATTTTAAAGTTACTCTTTCTGCATTATGAGGATTAACAACGTTTGTCTCTTTATTGTTATGCCCTACGATTTCACTACCTTCTTCTACTGTAACTTTACTTGTTACATCTGTACCTGTCGCCTTAACTTCTTTCTCCACTACTTCTTTCTCTGCCACTTCTGCAACGTCAGCTGATCTTTTCATTCTTGGTTTAATTTCTGAGACGTTACTTGGTTGAGTTGTGTCAACTTGAGTTCCCGCAGTTTCCTTTTCAACAACTTTTTCCGATGGTAAATCTTCTTGTGGTTTCATTTCGGTTTCTACTTTTGGTGCTTGCACAGTTATTGGTGCTTCTTCTGTTGTTACTTGTGTTGATTGTGATGGTTGCTCAGTTGATGTCGCGCTGTATGATTGTGTTTCATCTATTGTATTAACGTTATTTGTAGTTGTTTGTGTTTCGCTTGCTTTACTTTCAGTAGCTGAACTCCCACTTTCCTCTACTGTAGTATTGTTTTGTTCCGATGCTGCAGCTTCTTTTTCTTGTCCCATTCCAACAACGATCATTGTTCCTAAGAATACTGAGGCCGCTCCCAATTTGTGTTTTCTTATGCCGTATCTAAGATTGCTTTTCACTATAATATTCTCCCTTAAATGTAAAATTCATTTATTTTGTAAACTCAATAAATGCAATTCTATATTGTTCGGTTTTTAAAAGCAATGAAAAAAAGCGAGTTAATAAAAAGTTAAGATTGTTGTTAACTTTATGTATAATGGTTTTTTTATTATTTGGAACTCACATATATATTGCATACAAAGCTCTTGAACACCTTGATATAACTGGATTGTATTTTTTATACTTACTTTTTAAATTAAATTCAAATTCATCTAATTTAAAACAATATACTAAAGCATACATAATAATCGCCTGTACAATGCATCATTAACAAGTCACTGAAACGCCTTTCATTGTATTAATAACGTCACTATAATTTTTATATCGTTCGGTTTTTGTTTGATTTTAATGATTATTTATACAGAAACAGCCGTATTTCAAGACGACATTTTAAATTTAACTAAATTTGCATCTAGTTAATAATTGCATTTATCAAATTTGTCTTATTGATCCAATCTAATTTTTACTTACAAACTAGTTTTAAATTCTAACTTTATCTCTCAGTTCGTTATCAATCATCAGACATAAACAAATGAAGCAATCAGAAAACATTCTAATTTTCTATTAGAAATTTGATTTAATCTAAAAAAACAGGCTTACTTCATATAATTTATGAAATAAACCTGTCAATTTTAGATTG